>Ga0180433_10001083_pt1 | contig 46082 bp, 31 predicted proteins | sample SS_ome_8_FD_132980 | JGI IMG/M metagenome (GOLD analysis project Ga0180433, IMG submission 132980) | Hypersaline lake sediment archaeal communities from the Salton Sea, California, USA - SS_1_D_1 metaG | ecosystem: Environmental > Aquatic > Non-marine Saline and Alkaline > Hypersaline >...
GAGAAAATTAGAGCATCTGATAAAATTCCTATGAAACCTGAAAGAATGATAATAGAAGTCCTCGATCACATATCACAAGATACTCTATTGGTAATAGATGGTGGTGATATTGCTATTTCTACTTATGGGTTGATTTCAAACTACTATAGAAATCCAAGAAGTACCTTCTGTTCGATTGGAATGGGCCATCTAGGAGTGGGTTCTAGTTATTCTATTGCTGCTAAGTTAGCTAAACCAGATAAACCCGTTGTATGCATTAATGGTGATGGTTCATTTTTGTTCAATGTCCAAGAACTTGAAACAGCAGTTCGACTTTGTCTTCCAATTGTTATTTGTATTGGAAATAATAGTGCGTGGGGAATGTTAAAAACTTATCAGAAAAATAATTTGAAAAAACGCTATTGTGATGTTGATTTACCAAATATTGATTATTCCCAAATTGCTAAAAGTTTTGGATGTTATGGAGAGAAAATTGAAAAGCCAGAAGATATAAAGTCGGCTTTAAAGCGTGCCTTTGATTCTGGGCTTCCATCTGTTCTTGATATCACCATAGCTTTCGATTCACCACCTGCAGGGAAGTTTCTCGGAAATTATAAAGTTAGTAAAGGATTATTTGGAGCAAATAATTAATTATATTTTAATATTTAAGAGTGAAAAAAATGGAAAATCAACAATTTTTAGAGGATAAGGTAGTACTTATCACTGGAGCAGGAAGCGGTTTTGGCCGTGAGATGGCAAAAGCTTTTGCTCAAAAAGGAGCTAATCTAGTACTCAATGATATCAACTTAGAAGGACTTGAAGAAACCCGAGATGTAATTTTAAAATCAGTAAAATCTGATATTTTATTAGTGAAAGCAGATATTTCTGAGGTTGATGAAGTTAAAGAGATGAGTAAAGAAACTTTTAATCGCTTTAATGATGTTTTTATTTTAGTTAATAATGCGGGTGTTAGAGGAGTAGGAAAAAGGGCGAGTTCATTTTCCTTAAGTGCAAAAGAAGCTGAGTATGAGAGAATAATGGATGTTAACTTGAAAGGTGCATGGAATATGACTAAAATTTTTCATAAGAAAATGAGAAATAATCCTTATAGACCTATCGCGGGAAAAATTATTAATATTACTTCATGCGCCGGAACTGAATGTGGAGCAAATCCACTCATAGGAATATATAGCGTAAGTAAAGCTGGACTCATAATGTTTACTAAATTGTGGGCTCTTGAATTAGGCGCGAGTCATATCACCGTAAATGCAATATGTCCGGGAATATTTTTTACACCAATCTATGAAAGTCGAGAATTCATTAAGGAATGGATGAAATTAAGAAATGTAAAACTTCCCATTGATAGGATTGGAGAGACTACTGATGTGGCTAATGTAGCATTATTCTTAGCCTCTTCAGCGGCTGATTATATAACAGGACAAAATATAGTCTTAGATGGAGGAATGACTTGTAGTATAAATAAATTGTAATTTTTTTAACTCTTTTTTAGCAAGATTTAATAAATAAAGAAAGGATTTATTTACCTCTTCCTTTATTCGCTCTTATGCTGGGTCTAGTTTTCTCAGAACCCCATCCTTTTCTACGTAAACCCCGAGATTTTTTACCCGCAGAAGTTAAACCACGACTTGCTCTCCTTTTTTGGTGGGCTTCGCAGATCCAGTTAATTTTCGGGTCACTTTTTATAACAGGATGATGAGGATCAACGAGAATCACTTCATAATACCAACTTTTTCCATCAGAATATACTTTATAACTATTTAGTACTTGCATATTTGGATATTTTCTTTGGGCTCGTTCTTCAGCAACCCATCGTAAGTTCTTACCCGTAGTATATCTAGAGACACCTAGTGCACGAGGTTTTCTACCACGTTTAGGCCTTACTTTATGCATACCTCCTTTCCTTATCCTTGCTCTTACAATGATATATCCTTGTTTAGCTTTATAACCTAAATTCCTAGCTCGATGGATATTAGTAGGACGTTCAATTCTTTGGATAGATTTTCCTCTTCGATATTCTATTCCTCGCTTCCAATTTGGAGATTCATATTCTTTCTCATGTTTTTCAAATGTTTCCTTTACATAAGCATATCCTGACTTCATAGTATATTCAACAATTTCTATATTGGTGTATAAAATACTAAGAAATTAATTAATTTTATTGTTTTTAATCCATTTTAGTTATTCTTTTTCTCGATTATTTTTGAATGATTGATTATATATTTTTTTATTGATTATGTTTATCAAACCTCAAATGAGCATATTTTATAATAAAAAAATGGATAAAAAAATTAAAGAAAAGGAACAAATTATTAACAATTCAGAGATTACCCAAGGAAATGGGTTAAATATAACTTATAATAAAGAGGATTTAAAAAAACATTTTCCAAATTTAACCACAGAAATTGTTCAAAATAAAAAACAACTATCAATTAATGCTGTTAGAACAAAAATAGAAAATAAAAAGGATCCTCTTGAAAATTATGAGGAAGATATAAGTAATCCGGGTATATTTGATTTTATACGACGCTGTGAATCTCTAAGTGATGCATTAGGCATTTTAGAATATTTATTTAAGAGAAAAGAAATCTCGGAGGAATTGTATAATCTGATTAAATCTTATCTTTCAAAAGAAGATGGTTTAAATAAGCTTATAGATAAAATTGGTGGATTTAAAGAACCTGGATATTATCAGAAAAAATATTACAAAAATATTTAACTCACTATATCTTAAATATTAATGATTTAGATTGATGATGAACTTATGACAAATGATTAGAGCTATTGCTCGTAGCAATGACGTTGTCGCCCCAATCTGAAATCTAATTTACTTATTAAATAAGGAATTCATTTTTTTTTTAAAAAGTAACCCTTTTTCTGTTAAGTAATATTGATCATTAACCTTGTTCGCAAGATTAAGTTGTAATAAAACCGGAATCCTACCTTTCACACATATTAGTGGTAAACCAGAAAAAATTTTAATTGTCTCAAAATCTTTTGCTCCCTCTCCTATAGCCAATAAAATGTCAATACCCATGTTTCCTAAAAGATATTTTAAATCTTCTATTGATAGATCTTTTTCTACCATAGTTAATCTTATATTATTCTATTCAATCTTATCTTAAGTTTTTTCCCCTTCTTTTGGTAATAATTTTCTCAAATACTCGGGAAAAGCAGTATTAATTTGAATATTTGCTTTTAGAACAATATATCTATTATTTTTAAATTTTAATTCTTCAATAATATCATGCTTCTTGAGAAAATTTAATGAAGAGTTTAAATATTCCAGCGTTCTTTTTGAAACAAGTTTAGGTAAATTATCTTTTGCGATTAATCCATTCCTAAGTTCTGATAAAACATTATACTTCTTTGGATCGGATACTATTTGAAATAAGGTATAAGAATCTTTTTCTAGTTCCTCTTTAGATTTATTTTCATAAATACTAAAATATTCTTGAACTTTTGGAAGCAAAAGATCAATTAATTCTCTTTCTACTTGATCAGGGGATTCTTCTATATATTCAATTACGCTATCTGGAGGAATTCGTTCTGCACTTACTTCTTTTAATAGAAGTACGTACTTTTCAACAAACCCGATCTGGTTGATAAAAATAAATTGTTTATCATCCAATAGATCTATAATCTCTTTAAAATCTAAACTCGGGAACATTTCATCAAACCATTCTCTTAATCCTTCTAAGGTAATAGGTCCTTTCGATAACTTTCTGAGTGTTAAAAAAATATGTCTCTTATTTAAGAGGGTTGCGATTTTTTCTTCTTCACTTCTTTCGCGAGTTTCCTCTATGACTGCCCAGTATAATTCCTTTACCCAAGATTTTATCAAAGAATTATTATTTAGGATGAGCTCTTTATCTTTTTCATCAAAATTATTAATATCATTCATGTAAAATGCAGTAAATATATTTTCATTCGTAAGAAGTTTCTCAGAAAATTCTGAACATAATGTTTTTACATTTGATTCAAAATCAGAAGAAATTTGGCGATCAAAAATGATTGAAATCATTAACATTTCCTTATTTCCACGAGCCCAGTCCGATCGTATTTCAAAATAGTAATTCATTGATTTTCTATTTTCAAATGAATGAATAAAGAAGCCTTCACTAACAGTTTGATCCATTATATTTGCTATTCGTAAAGATAATTGATCATCTAATAAATTTTCAGGGTAAGAATAAAAAACTATGGGTCCAATTTTTCTATGAAAATAAGATAATGTAGCAATAGTTTTCAATAACTAAATCCCCACAAATGTTATGAAGTTCAATAACCTGAATTAAATATTTAAATTCTAAAGCATAATAAATTATTATTTAAAGATTATATATATTTAAAGATAAATAAATTTAACTTAACTAAATATCTATAAGCTATAGTAAAGATTTCATATAGTGTCCATTCAAATATGGTTTTAATTCTAAAAAATTTAAATATCCTCACTTAAAGATAATGTCTCCAATAAAATTAGTAGGATTTGATTTAGATGATTGTCTTTTTGACTCGACAGGGCTCTCCGAAAGAGCACGAGTTAAGGGAATTGATGCGATGATCGAATTAGGTTTAAACTTAGACCGACAAAAAGCAATTATACTATTACAAGAGATAGTGAATGAATACGGGTCTAATTCTTCTAAACATTATGATTATTTTATAAGGAGATTAAATAGAATTGAAAATTTTTCTATATCTTTTAATCAACAATATAAATATATTGCTGCAGCCGTTATGGCCTATCATCAAGAAAAAATAAATTCTATAAAATTATATGAAGATGTAAAACCATCTCTTAAAAAAATTAAAGAAATGGGAATAAAATCTGCCATAATCAGCGACGGAATTCCTATTAAACAATATGAGAAAATATTGAGACTTCAGATTGATGAATTAGTGGATTTAATAGTTATTACTGATGAGGTTGGAATAAGGAAACCGAATCCCAAGCTTTTTGAATATTTTCTAGAGAAATTTGGAGTGAAGGGAAATGAGACTATCTATGTAGGAGATAATATTGAAAAAGATATAATCCCTGCGAAGATGAATGGAATACATACAATTTATATACATCGTGGAGGAAAATATGACTTTTCTTTATCAGATCTAAATTTAACTGACAAAGAGATACCCAATTATGAAATCGATAAGTTATATGAACTTTTTGATATTGTTTCTAAAATAAATAATCAAAATTTTAGTTAATTAATTATGCTAAATGTTGCTTCTATTCAACCAGAAATATTTCAAAGCAAAAATAAATGTTATTTAGAGATTGAAAACTTATTAAAAAAGTTGCTTGAAACTCACAGCAACTGCGAAATCGTTTGTCTGCCCGAAAGATGGATACCTTATTCCAGAGAAAAATCCTTAAATATTCAGAAAGAAAGAGGTCAAGATTACCATTTTATCCAAAAATTGGCCGGGGAATATGGTATAAATCTGATTTCTGGGGGAATTTGGGAAAAGCGCCAACAATTTAAAAAGCCTTTTATTACATCATATTTTTTTGATAAAAAAGGAGACGAAATTGGGCGTCAAGACAAAATACATCTGTATTCTTATGAAATAAAAAATTTTGAACCATCTTCAAATTTAAATATCTTCAAATTGAAATCTTTTAATTTTGCTATATTGATTTGCTTTGATATGGCTTTTTTTGAGACTCCAAGATTAGCTTCTGAAAATGAGGCAGAAATTCTGTTCTCTCCTACTAAAATTAGAGATTCTGGTCTCTATAACTGGGATGTTTATTTAAAAGCTCGAGCATTAGAAAATAGGATTCCCATTGTCGCTTCTAATACTTACGGGGAGTTTTTTAATAGAAAATTCTCAGGTAAAAGTAAAATCATTTCTTTTATCCCCGAACACTACTCCCCTTCACTTTTAAAAGTAATTGAGGCGCCTTACAGCTCAAATGGATATATTTATGATAAAATTAATTTAGAATTTGCGAATAAGCTAAGAAAACAAAGATTAAGCGAAAAAGTAGAAAAAACTAAGATTAAAATAGAAATTCGTTCTCAATGAACTAATTTTTGATTTAGAAAATGCTAATTTTTGATTATAAAAAGTAAGATTTACTTCCAATCACCCCCCACTCTCTGAGGGGTTTAAATAGTTCTTGTTAAAATAATTTTTAAAAATAAATATTAAAGAAAATGATTATCAAACCCAAAACTTGTATTGAATATGTTGGTCCTAAAGCTTTATTTGATGGTAATTATATTCCTCCAACTTTATTATATCGAGTTAAAGAAGAGAAGAACCTTAATTCTCTTCTATATGATTCGGTATTAGACAACTTTTGCTGTACTATTCTTTATCAAGGATTACAAGGAATTGGTAAAAAAGCAATTATTAACAAAGTAATTAAAAATCTTACCACTCAAAACAAATTCCATTCAGACATTCATAAACTTATCGTAGATTGTAAAGAAAAGGATATGCATGAAATAATTTTTAGTTTAATTACAGATCTTTCTCTTATACCTAATTTTAACTTAAATCCTGTTTCCTTTTTAAATTCTACTATATCTGAACTATGGAATATATTCAAATTGATTATGAGTAAGATTGAAAAACCCTTAATCTTAGTTTTTAATAATATTGAAGATTTAAAACCTTCGAATTTTAGAAAATTCATAAAATATAGTCAAGAAACTAAAACAACGTTAATTTCTACAATAAATAGAATAAATCGAACAAATACTTTTGATCTTTTAAATGAATTTGATTATAAAAAAAGATTGGATCTTTATTGCTATTCTGAATTATTAGATATTCTAAAACAACGAATCAGACTAAGCTTTATGCATGAAATAGATATTGAATTAATCGAATACATTACTGACCTTATCTTCGAACATTATGTACCCGTTCCAGGAAAAGGTATAGACATTCTAAAGGAACTATACCCCCTCCTTAAAAATCCCAATAATACACATCATTTGGACTATATTAATCTCACTCAAAATCAATTTGATACAATTAATTTTCCAGATGAATTTTCATTACTTACATATATTTCTGAAGAGGAATTACTAATGATTATTTTTTTAGATAACTTAGCTAACTTTTTCTTGAATAATTCTAACTATTACATCTCTAACGAGAAATTAGAGGAGTTATATATAATTTCATGTGAATCCATAGAATCTGAAGTTAGTAAAATTCAATATACTAATATTGTTCGTAATTTAATGAGTATTGGATTAATCAATACTTCTAAAAAGGCTCTTCGAGTTGATGGAACTTCGGAATTTAATGAGAATTCTAATAACTCACTATTTTACCTAATAATTAATCCTAAACAACTTAAGGCAATTGTGGATGCCATATTTAACAAACAATGACTTTCTATTCGCAGAAAATATTCCAAAAATCTTAACTATTTAAATAATGATTATATATATAGTTGTAATTATTCTTTAATTTATAAAGAATCAAGATAATGAACTTTGATTTTCTAATTGAGATTATTAAATCTTTAATGAGAAAGATATAGGAAATAACATGAATAAATTTGAGAAATAATGCTATGACGTATATAAAAAAAATATCTATGTCTGGTTTTAAAAGTTTTGGCGATAGAACAGTCACAATTAGACTTTCAAGTGGCTTTACTTGTATTGTTGGTCCAAACGGTGCGGGAAAATCCAATATTATTGATGCTTTGACTTTTGCATTAGGAAGATTAAGTAAAAAAACAATGAGAGCCAAAAGTCTGGAAGATTTAATATTTGCAGGTTCTCGAGGAAAGAATCCTTCCCAGAGAGCTAAGGTGGTGCTTACTTTTGATAATACTGAGAAGATATTCCCTGCTCCTGGTGACACATTTCAAGTTTCTCGTACTATTAAACGAGGTGGCGGAGGGGGATATAAAATGAATGGAAAAAGGACCACTCGTCAGCAAATTCTAAATGCCCTTGCAGCTGCAAATATAGATCCCGATGGAACTAATCAATTTGTTTTGCAGGGAAAAATAGTTGAATTAACTCATATGAATCCAGAGAATCGGAGAAGTTTTATTGAAGAACTCATAGGTCTTCAGAAATATGATGAAATGAAAGATGCAACAATGAAAGAATTGGAAAAAGCGGAACGAGACTTAGGACAGTTCGAAGCAATCTTCAAAGAAGTATCCTCTCAGTTAAAAAAGGTAGAGAAGGAGAAAAATGATGCATTAGCTTGGAAAGAATTAGATGAAAAAATAAAATATTATAATGCTCAATTAATTGCTTTAAAAATTGCAAAATTAAAAGAAGATGAGGAAAGTCTACAACAGAGTGTTGAGGAATCTAATAAGATTATTGAGGAATTAGAAGAGAGAATAACCAGGCAAGAAGAAGTATTAAACCAAGAATCTTTACTGATGGATAATATACAAAAAGCTATAACTGAGAAAGAGAAAGAAAAAGAAGCTATTAATGAGAATATAACTCAATTGAAGACTCAGCTCTCTTCCCATCAAACTAGTTTAGAAATCGCAAAGAAAACGATTAATAAATATTCGAAAGAAATTGAATCATTAGAGAATCAGCAAATGAAATTAGAAGAAGGTCAAACTTATGATTCTATTATAAATGATTATACTATTAAGATTTCTGAAAATGAAAAAAAAATTGAAGAATCAAAAGAGGAAATCGAAGCTAGACAACAAAACCAAGCTGATTTGGATAATAAAATCAAACTTAAAAATGAAGAACAATCTACCTTTAAATCGGATATATCAAATGTAAAACAAAAAATCTCATCCCATAATGCTCAAATCAAAGTACTAAAAGAAAATATCAAAAAGAACGATGAGAAGAAAGCCAAATTAGAGGAGGATCTTAAAAGATTAAAAGGAGAATCTGATAGCATAGAAGAAGCAATGGAAATAACTAAGAAAGAAGAAAAGGATATAAGAGAAAAAATTGAGCAATTAAAGTCCGGAATTTCTAAAGAAAATGAAAATCAGAAAGATTTAGAAGGTCAAATAAGTGTATTACAAGAAAAGCAAAACACTTTAAGTTCCAATCTATTAAATTTTCAATCCACCTTATCCTCTTTAACTACCGAAATAAAGATCAATAAAACAAGAATTGCTGAGATGGAAGAGAAAAAAGCGACTAATGAGAAGAAGATTAAAGATTTGAGTGAAGGTAAAGATACTGAGGAAGTTTTAAAGGAATTACTCAATACAAAAACCACTCTTCAAAATGAATTAAATGACTTAAAAAAAGATTATCAACAAGAAAGCTCCCAATTTAGAAAGTATGAGCAGGATCTTGAATTATTATTGATGAAACAAGATTCCGTAGAATCAGAAATATATGATAATAAATCAAAAATCGAAAATTTAAATACAAAATTAAAGTTATTAAAGCGAGAATTTACGAATCTTGAACGAGAAAAACGAGATACAGAGTTAAAACTAACTAATCTAAAGAATAATTTAACTAAAATTAAAAAAGAGGAAGATAGTCTTACTTCTAAAAAAGAAAACATTCAAAGACGATTAGATGAATTAAAAAAGGAGAAAGAAACGCTCTCATTAAAAATTGAAAAAACTGAAAAAGAATATGAGAGAAATACTGAAGACATCACAGGTATACTCCAAATTCTAAATATGCTCACGCAAAATATTAATATAAGTGTGGAATCAATAAAAAGCAACATTCAACAGTCAAATGCAGAAGCCATCGAAACCTCAGCAGATGATTTTAGAAAATTTGTATTAGACATCGTAGATATTATGAAAACTGTTGAGGATGTTAGCTCTGCTTCTGAGGAAGAAAGCGAAACTTCAAAAGCGATCAATTCAATAATGCAAACCTTATCGATGTTTACTGATAATGTTGATTCTACCATTGATCAATTAATTTCTAAAGTTAAAGAATCTGCTGATGTTGAAATTCAAGAATCTACCACTAATTTTGATAACTTTGTCCAAGATCTTATGGAAATCCTTGAGAATGTATATATATCCCTTAGAAAATTAACAATGTCCAAAAGTCAGGACTTATATAAACAACTCGAGGAGATATCGCTTAACATTACCTCTCAAACAGATGATCTCAATAAGATAGAGAATAAATTAACAGAAATTAGTATAAATAAAAAACGAGATTCAGAAGATTTAGTCGTGTTCACCAAAAAATTAGAGGAAATTGAAAGAAAATCTTCTGAAACAACTGAAACAATTAACAAATCCGAAAAAGAAATAGCCAAAAGAACAGATCAAATTAAAGAGAAAGAAGCTGAAAACTATGGAGAGGAAATAAACAAATTAAAAGATTTAAAATCTAAGTATTGGGAAAATACAGAAAAAATACAAGATAAGATTGATGCTAAACAAAAGGAACTGGAAGAATTACAAATTAATCTTCAAGAACTGCAGGGAATCCAATCTCTCTTCGATAATATTATCGAAATAGATACGAGCATAAAAAATTTGAATACTTCTATTGATTCCAAGAAAGATTCAATAACCGATATAAATAATAAAATTGATTCTGTCAATAAAGAAAAAGAATCAATTGATTTACAAATAAATGAATTAATTACCAAAAAAGAGAAATTTTGGGAAAACACCGAAACTCTACAAGCTCAAATAGATGAACAAAACAAGATTCTCGAAGAAACTATGGACAAATTGAGATCGTTGGATAATATTATGATGATAATAAATTCCATTGAAGAATTATCAAAAGAAAATTCAGAAGCAAATGTCAATATCGAAAATAGTAAGAAGAATATCGACGAAAATAAAGTCCAGATCGAAAGTCTGCAATCTAAAGTTGATGAAATACAAACCGAAATTGATCAATTAAGAGAAGCAAAAAGCAAAGAAGTAGAAAACCAAAAAACAGCTCAAAAAAATCTCAATAAACTCAATAATGATTTACAAAAAATCCAAGGAAATCTCAATGAAGTAAAAAAAAGTAAGGAAAGAGAAAACAAAATTTCTTCATTACACCAAGATATTGCTAACACCGAAAAGGAAATTGAGACTATTTCCGCTGAAGTTCAAAAAATCGAGGAAGATTTATCAGAGGAGAAGAAAAATAAAAAGCTGAAACAAGAAGAACTAGATCAATTTATTCAGCAAAAAGATGAATCTTGGAATAAACAAAAGAATTATCAAAAAATTATTGCTGATTTGAAATCAGATCATTCCATGGAAAATTCAAAATTGAATAATTATGAGTCCAAAATTATTATTACCAAAGATCAAATTGAAACTCTTTATCATCGTTCTAAAGACTATGGAGTTATACCCCCAATAACCGACGACTTGTCAGAAACGGGGCTTCAATCCGACATTTCTGAGGCAACTAAGAAGAAGACTGCGCTTGAACCTGTTAACCTGAAGGCAATTGAGCAATTTGATGCTGTTAAAGAACGTTTCGATGAAATTGATATGAGACGTCAAACCATCCAGCGCGAACGAAAATCTATTTTAGATGCGATTGAAAAAATAGAGCTTGAAAAAACTCGGACTTTTATGAAAGCCTACCATGAAATCAATCGAGAATTTTCGAGAATTTTTCAGAAACTTTCCCCAGGAGGTTCTGCTAAAATGATCTTAGACCGTCCGGACAAACCATTTGAAGGAGGCGTAAGTATCGAAGCACGCCCACGAGGTAAAAAAATCTCAAGCCTGGAAATTCTTAGTGGAGGCGAAAAAACGCTGGTTGCACTCTCGTTCATCTTTGCGGTACAGGAGTTCTATCCTGCGCCCTTCTACATAATGGATGAGATTGATGCGGCTCTCGATGGTCCCAATGTGCACAGAGTGAGTATGGTAATCAAAGAATTTGCCCAACAAGCACAATTCATGGTAATTAGTCATCGGGAGGAGAACATTGTTAATGCGGATAGGATATATGGAGTAACGATGCAACAAAGTGGTATTACGGATATCTTCAGCGTAGATTTAGAGGAGGAAGCTAAAAAGCTGTTAGAACTTCCAGATATTCCTAGTACAATTGAATAGCCTAGAACAAATATAGCTATTGACTACTTATCTACAACTTTTCTAAATGAAAAAAATCAAAGATTTTTTCATTTTTTCAAGGTGCGATCTTTTGCTGATGAGTCGTTTGAAATTTTTAAACCGTATGCTAAATTAGTCACCGATCACTATTTCCCTTGAATAATGCAAAAGAACTATTAAATTGAATTTATCAACTTCGTTAGGCTAATTCAGAATTTATTGATCTTTTTATAGGTTTATGTAGAGATTTTAACAATGTTTAGCTATTTAGATTATAGTCCATTTTATACAGTAAATTATTACGCTCTTACGCTTTACTCAAAAATGCAACCAAATAAGATGAGTTTAAATAAATAGAGGATTCGAGAATGCTTCAACCAGTACTCTCAATGTTTTCTCTTATTCAATTTGATTTTTTAGAGGAGTATTTGGGAAATATCAATTTGTTTTTAGAAATTTTATTTGGGTATTTAAAATACATCTTTGGAGGACTTCTCATTATTATTGGACTCTTAACTCTGTTTAGTCTTCGAGGAAAATTTTTTTTAGAACGTTTAAGATATAAAAACGAGGAGGATTTACAACATAACCCATTAACGATACCACGTCTCATAATAGGTATATTTTACATAATTTTTGCCACAGGGATTATATTTGACTGGTTCACCTACTTGTTAATTATTGTGCTAGATCCTTTACCAGATAGGTTTCTCTTCATCTTCATTTCTTTCACTGGTATAGTTGATCCTTTTGGAGTAAATTCTGTTTATGATATTCGGCAAACACCAATTGCCTTTGAAAAGACCATTTATTATGCTATTTCAATATGCTCATTTATTGCGCTATTAGATATTATAATAAGTATCTGGCAGATGGCAGTTCGTGATAATATCAATGAAAAGAAAACGATTATTGCACTTATTGGAGGGCTTGCCATGGCTATGATGACCGGTTTTACGACTTGTTTACCATTATTTTTATAGTTTCAAGTCGTATTGAGACTTCTATTATTATCAGATTAACTGCAATATAGCTATGTTCTAAGACAATTTTTTTAATATAGAGAGAGATTAAATAAATAAATAGAGAATTTTATAATTTAGATAATGATTATTTTAATCTAGAAGTTATGAAATAAACATAATAATATTGGTGTATCGGGAATTCCAGAAAAAAGTGAAGAAGATAAGGACTATAAGTTTAGTGAATGGACAGTTACAGATTTAAGAGAATTCGCGGGAAAAAATAACATCACTATCCCCTCTAAGTCAAGAAAGAAAGACATTATTAAATTGCTCGAGGATGTTGTTGCTCATCCAGATTTTATTGATCGGACTCAAGAGGAAGAGTTAGAAGAAGAATTAATCGCAGGAGTAGATGAAGAAGATCCAGCCTTGTTATATAAGGAAAAGATGGAGTTAAAATTCTGGCAAAAACCTCCCTATTCGAGTCTTTTGGATACTGAGCTCGCAAAGGATTCAAATATCGCATTTTATGATCTAGCATCATTAGTCGATAAATTCTTTGATAATATGCTTCACGAGAATCTAATAAACTATAAAATTTCTGGAATAGCCCTGAAAACATCTGCCTCTTTACATCATTATAAAATATCAAGTATCATTAAAGAAGAGGAACAAATTCAAAAAAAAGAAGAACTAGAAAAGTTCAGGCAATCACATTCGAGAACGATTCCTAAAACACTTCCACAACCAATTCAGCCAAAAATGCTTATTGCAACCAAGGATGAGTTATTCGAAGCCATGCGTTCAGCTATAATAGAGACCATGCAGAATAAAGAGAAATTAAGGCGGAGAAGAATGCGCAGAGATCAATTGAAACAACAAAAAATTCAAATGAGATCGAAGGCACAATTACCAAAAGAATTACTAAAACACATTAGCGGAAGAGAACAATCTATCGAAGAACTTCATGAATCATGGTATAATCGAATAAAAGCAAAAATAAATATGGAAGGGAAAGACACTAGTTTTTTTGATCTAGCTGAAATAATCAAAACTGAAGAGGAATCTGATATCGGAAGAAGATTTGCATTTGTAAGGATGTTTTTGGCATTAATGTTTCTCTCCACTGGAAATAAGTTAACTATAAACCAAGAAGATGATTTTAAGGATTTTAAGATTAACTTACGGTAATTCAAAGCTAAAAGGGGTGTACATTCTATGAATGAAAAAAACGAGAATATTACAGACGATTCAACTGATAATTATCAGAAACAAGTAGAAGATGAGGATAAAGAAGATAATAATAATTCCCTTGATAATGTTGAATCCGAATCTGAATTTAATGATCTCTTTGATAATGATGAGGAAAAACGGGGAAATCTTGAAGATGAAACTTTGGGGAAAGAAGATTTACCAGAAATGATTGCAGAAGAAAAAGCAGAAAAAATAAAAGATAAAGAAGATACAGAGAAAGATCTTCGTACTATTCAGAAGAATTTGATTGAGGGTGCGCTTTATGCTGCCGGAAGTCCATTAGATATAGAAGAAATTGCCACTAAATTGGAAATATCCAAAAAGTTTGTAGAGGAATTGATCACAGAACTAGCATATGAATATTTAGAGCGATCGAGTGCGCTTGTTATAGCTCAAGTTGGAGAGCGGTATCAAATGCAGCTTCGACCTGAATATACGGAAAGTGTTTCCAAATTTACTAAAGGTGGTGCTATTGCTGAGAAATATTTGAGAACTCTTACAATAATAGCGTTGAAACAACCAATCTTAAAGTCGACAGTTGTAAAACTTAGAGGAACAGGTGCCTATGAACATGTAAAGTATCTACTTGATAATGAGTTGATTACAGCGGAAAAAAAAGGTAGAAGTAGCGAATTAATGACAACAGATAAGTATGCGGATATGTTTGGTCTTCCTAAAAACCGAGAGGAGTTAAAAAGAACAATGATATCTCAACTGGGACTTGATAACAAAAAAGACTAACTCATTTTTGATTGATATACTTCATATAGGTTTTAAAACTAATCCATAAGATACGAAAGATGTGAAGAAATGGATTTTTAATGAGTTTCGATTTTCCTGAAGATCTGCTTTTGCATTTCACCGGAATCTGTTTAATCTTGAATTTATTCAAACTGGCTAAAATAAACATTTCCTGTGCATAATTATATCTTGCTCTGATATTTTTTTCAACAAATTTAGCTAACTTACAATTAAATGCTCTGAAGGAGGATTGAATATCATAAATAGAATCTAATCTTAAAATTAATTTAGATATAAATATCGAGATTACCCTATTTGCTAATCCTTTTAAAAAATCTGACTCGAAATATTCTTGGTCAAAAAAACGATTGCCAATAACGAAATCATAATTCTCTTCTATGATAGGATAGATTAGTTCTTTTAATCTATATGATTCATATTGACCATCGGCATCCAAAATTGCGATTATGTTGCTATTTTCTTTTAATGCATAGGATAACCCAATTTTAAAAACCGATCCAAGACCTAAATTTCTAATATTTGAAATTAATTCAGCTCCTTGTCTTTGCGCATAAGATAAGGTATTATCAACACTTCCATCATCGATAACAAGTACTTTTGTTTTTATTTTAGAAAATTTTGGGATAGTATTTATTACTTGCTCAATAGTTTTTTCCTCATTAAATGCAGGAATAATTATTGTGAGTATTATCATTTCTACAAAAATTAAAATTTCTTATTTAAAAATTATTTAAAAAAGTATATCCTTCCATTCAAAAATTCAATCTCTTCTTCCAAAGTAGGATATATATTATTTTCCTCTAATATGGAGCTCTCAATTATTTTTAAGTTTTTAATCCTAATTGTATTAATTATATCTTCTCTCATGTTATCTAATATTTTCATATATTCTTTCTTTGGTGTGGTGACAATAACTTCTGCTATTTCCTGATTTAAAGGAATATGCAGTTTAGATTTAATATTCCTTAATGTTTTTATGATTTCAATTAAAATCGCGCCTTTTTTTGCTGAAGTTTCAGAAACCTCAGTAAATGGTAAGGGCCACATTTCAAGATGAATAGAATCAATTTTATAAAATCTTTTAAAAAGAATAGAATAAATTTCCTCAGTTATAAAGGGCATGATAAACCCAAAACATATTAAAAGCTTATAAAACAAATTTAATGCTACTTTTATTGCATTCTTTCTTATATTAAGATTTTCTGAGTAGAATTTGTACTTGATTGCTTCGATATAATTATCACAAATTTCATTCCAGAAGAAAACTCGTGAGTTTATAAAACCATCATGCCAATTATAACCATCATAACAATTAGTAATCTCTTGTAGAATTTTATTGAACTCAGAATAATAATAACTGTCGATAGGAGTCAGTTCGATAGACGCGATATCAAGATCTGCTATTTCGATATTTTTTAGATTTAGATAGAGAAATCGATAAGCATTCCACATCTTAGTTATAAAACGAGAGGTTCCAATTAACTGTTCAAATCTTCTTCTGTATTTTTTATCAAATTTCTCTTTTGATAGGATTTTTTTTTCCTGTAAAATAATCTCATTTGAAACGGGCTGTTTATTATTAAGATTTATCCATGTAAAATCAAAAGGATAATCATCTCCTAAAGTACCTAAAGCAGCCCATTGTCTAATGGCATCCGTTCCGAATTCAGGCATCACTTCATCAGGAGAAACTATATTTCCATAACTTTTTGACATATGCCTACCATCTGGTCCTGCTACCATTCCATTTATCATTGCTTCTGAAAATGGGGCTTTCCCCGTTAATATTTTACATCGAAATAGAGTATAAAACATCCAAGTACGTATAATCTCATATCCTTGAGGACGATGAACTATACCATTGACATAACTTCTTTTATAAAACCCTTCATTATCCTGCCATTTTGATATTATTAATGGAGTGATACTTGAATCGATCCAGCAATCACATACGTCTTTTTCACCGATGATATTCTTACCTTTGCACTTTGGACAATCTTCAACTGGAGATGGTGTATTTACGGGATCAACTGGTAAATCGTCCTTTTTTGGAATAATAATTTCTCCGCAATCTTGGCAATACCAGAATGGAATAGGAGTGCCAAATACCCGCTGTCGAGAGATAACCCAATTCCAATCTAAACCATTTGCCCAATCTATTAATCTCTGCTTATGTTTTTCGGGATACCAGTTCATTGCCTCGGCAGAAACGATTATATCTTGGATATAATCCTTAACATTAATAAACCATTGATAGATCGGTAAATATTCTATAGGTTTACGACATGAAGATCGTTCTGAATGAATAATAATGTTATGCTCGTATTCTTCCACCCCTTCAATTAAGCCCTTTTCATCTAGATCTTTCACAATTTCTTCTCGCGCTTCTGAGATAGTCAAACCTTCATATTTGGAATTCTTATTCATCAAACCATTTTCAGTAAAGAGTTGAATTTCGTCAAGATTGTATTCGAGTTTCCATTTTATATCCATTTCATCTCCATAGGTACAGACATAAACAATCCCAGTTCCAAAATTCATATCAATGTTTTTATCCATGTAGATAGGAACAGTTCGATTAGTAAAGGGAATCTCAACTTCGGCTGCGGAAAGATCAGGATATCGCCGATCGTTCGGATTAACTAAAACAGCTACACATGCTTCCATATATTCTGGTCGAGTTGTTGCGATGGTGATATATTCTTTTTCTCTTCCTACTAAGGGAAGGCGTATATACCATAGTTTTCCAATTTCATCGTGATATCCTACTTCTGCTTTCGCTACAGAGGTCTCACAATTGACGCAAAAATGAGTTGGGAACTTTTGTCGATATAATAATCCTTTATCATAAAAATCTAATAAAGATAATTGAACTTTTCTTTTATAATCATCATCCATTGTTTGATACGTATAATTCCAATCAGTTGAATAACCTAACTCTTCTAATTGATCCTTCATAGATGCAATATTGTCCTTGACCCATTCTATACATTTTTCCAAAAATTTTTCTCGATTCTGCTTTTTAATTCCATAATTCTTAGTTACAGCTAATTCAACAGGTAAACCATGACAATCGAAACCTTGGGGAAAATAAACATTTTCATCTTTCAATTTATGATATCTTGCTACAAAATCGATCCAAGAATGATTTAAAATGTGCCCCATATGAAGAGTTCCGCTTACGAAAGGAGGAGGGGTATCTATAGTGAAAATTTTTTTTTTATCTTTCTTATCAAAAGCATAGATCTCATAATCTTTCCAGAATTTGATCCATTTGGCTTGAATGGTCTTAAATTTGAATCTTTTAGGAAATATACTTTCTCGAGTCATTTGATTCAATATTGAGATGACTTTTAAAATTAAATTAGTCTAGTATTGAAATATTTAAAATCTTATGCCTTTAAGACGGTAAAATGGATTTGCTTAAAAATGGACCTGGCGGGAATTGAACCCGCGGTCTCGTGAATGCGAATCACGCGTTTCAGGATGCTTTTTATATAAAATCATCCATCTGCGACTAATCTACAGGCCCTTAGTAATTGTAATTGACATAGGTGACAAAGAGATTGGTAATTAATATTTTTTTTGAAAAATGTATTAAATTGACATTTAGTGTTGAGTACGAGCTATAATGTCATCTTGTGCTGATTTAGAGAGTTCATTAAACAGCACGGTATATCCTGCAATCCTCACGACTAAACCTTGATATTGATCAGGATGAAGTTGAGCATCACATAGGGTATTTTTACCTATTACATTCAATTGAAAATGATATCCTCCTTTTTCTTTGAAAAATGCTTTTATCATAGGTATAAATGTATCCACCTTAAGTGTATTTGGATGAAAATTTAGGGTTACCGAATTACCATTTGTCATCAATTCGTTTTCTAACTTCATAACAGAATTTAATATCGCAGTTGGACCATTTTTATCGCGATTATTTGTCGGACCTACCCCATTAGATAAGGGATCTCTTGACTTCCGCCCATCAGCAGAAGCTGCCGTGAAAACCCCAAATGCAAGATGGAATGATGTTGAGTAAATACCAGGATTATAATTTCCTCCTCTATAATTCTTATATTTTAAGAGTTCTTCACAGAAGAGGCTAGCCACTTCTTTAGCAATGGTATCGACATAATCGTTGTCATTTCCGAACTTTGGCGCTTTATTTATAAAAATTTGTCTCCATTCTTCTCCTTTTTTCTCTCTATAACGACCCCTGTAATTTTTAGCAAGAATTTGAATCATCTCATCATAAGAAAGTAAGTTTTCCTCAAAAACAATTTTCTTAATAACTGCCAGGCTGTCCGCTATAGTTGCAAGACCGATAAGTTGAGTGGTAGTAAAATCATAGATCGCTCCTCCTCTAGTAACATCTAATCCTCGCTTAATGCAATCATTTATAGTAGCGGATAAAAAAGGTTGGGGATTCAATTCTGCAATTGCTTGCTCAAGATAATTCATAGTTTCAACCATTTTTCCCATGAAATAGCGAATTTGTAGAGTTAATTCCTCCCAGAGATCTTGATAAGTTTCAATCTTTTTTGAATTTTTAATCCCGTATTCATTACGGGTGAACATATCTGTTCCATTATTAAGTGTTAGTTCTAGACATTTGACAATGTTAAATTGTGTAGCATTGGTACACCCAAAAGACTTAAAAGGATGGCCTGGTTCTACACAACCTATTGGAGCATATTCTCTAGCATCAGATAGAGAATATCCAAGCTTCTTTAATCCGGGGATCATCACGCTATCGTTAAATAATCCAATACTAACACCACCTTTTATTGCTTCACTAACAACTTTTAATAACTCTTCGGGTGTGTTTGGATTTATCCTTACTGAGAAAGCGGGCTGTACTGTTTTCAATTCTGCATAAGATTCCAAAAGTAGGTAAGATAATTCATTAGTTGCATCCTTCCCATTAAGATCAACTCCTCCAATTGTAAGATTTTCTGCTATAGGGGGTCCTTCTGCAGCAATTAATCCTTTCTGTAAAATAAGATTCCAAAGGGTACTTAACTTCAAGTAAAAACATTTTATTAAAAATTTAGCTTCTTCTTCTGAAATAATTCCTTTTTTAAAATCATTTATGTAATAGGGAAACAAAATTTGATCTAAACGACCTAAACTAATAGCAAATCCTCCATCCTCTATACCAGAGATTACTTGAATGAAAAATATGAGTTGTAGAGCTTCTTTAAAGCTGTTTGGAGCATCTTTAGAAATATTTGAACATATTTCTGAAATCTCTAATAATTCTTTTTTCCTCTCTGGATCCCTTTCCAGATTAGCCTTCCTCTTAGCCAATTCTGAATATCTATCAATGTAAGCTTTCGCACCATTTAACACGATCTTAATCGTTTCTAAAAATTTCAGTTTCTCCACATTTTTAGAAAATTTTTTCTCTTGCTCTTCAACTTTGGAAAGTAATCCGTTAAATCCGTTTGCCAAAACATTGCTGAATCCGGGGAAGAAATGGCCTACACCATTCGTAATGTTTGTATCTACAACATAAAGTAACATAAGCATTAGTTCATTTAATTCAGTATCTAAATACGAATTAAAAAGTGATTTAACTGTTTCTTCCTCATTTTTCCAATAAGGTATTATTTTTTCTTTTAAGACTTTCTTATCCTCTTCAGATATAAGAAAGTTTTGAACCTCTCTCGTGCTATAATGGTCAAGATCTAACTCGATGGTATCAATTCTTACTTCAGGGAATAAAGCTGTGCCGACTATTTTTGTAGTGCGATTTCCAACAACAACTTCATCATCCCAAATTTTTATTGTCATATTTTCCAAGATGTATGCCATTGCTTTAGCAAATCTTATAATGGGAGATTCTCCTTTTGTTGTCTTATAGGACCTTGTAATCAATTCTGCTCTTTCGATACAGATTTCATGTGGATGTGAGACTATTATCTTCTTCATTCGTAAAATTCTTTCCTTATAACCCAAATCTTCTATTTGCAACGTAAAATCTCAACTTTGAAGTGTTTTAAGAATAAAATAGTATTAATTCATAATTAAAACTTCCTTAATCTCTCCTCTTTTATTAGACTTCGAATTAATTGATCTCTTTGCTTTTAAAATCTCTATTCTATAGTTTTTATATAATTTTAAAATGAATTCTGAATATGAGTTATTTAGAAGAATCTTACATCCTTTTTGATCCAATTCTCGAAAAACGTCATATAATTTTAGTTGAGACGCCTCTCCAAAATCTTGCTTAGTATAACTTGTAAACAATGAAGTTTTTGAAAGAGGATAGTATGGAGGATCAAGATATACAAAATCTCCTGAATTAGCATAATCTAAACAAATTTCAAATGAATTATGGACAATTTTGACAGGTTGTAAGATATGATGAACTGCTAAAAGATTTTTTCTATCACAAATTTTTGGATTTTTATATCTTCCAAATGGAACATTGAAAAACCCTTTTTGATTCACACGATATAATCCATTATATCCCGTCTTATTTAAAAAAATGGTTCTCGCAGCTTTTTCGATATTTGAGATCTTGCGATAACTTTCAGGATCTCGATCAACAGCCCGAATCTTATAATAATATTCCTTGTTATAAGTGTGTTTTTTTAAAGAATCGATAAGCTCATCTACATTTTTTTTAATAATCTTATAACAATTAATCAATTCCCAATTATTATCTATTAAAATTGCGTTTTGGGGTAAAAGATAAAAAAATAATGCGCCTCCGCCCACAAAGGGTTCAATATATTTATTAAAATTATTCGGAATGAAACTTTCCATCTGAGAGAGTAATTGCCTTTTACCTCCTGCCCATTTAAGAAATGGATAGGGGATTCCTGTGATTTTTTTCTGTTTTCTGTTTTTTCTCTGCCTTGAATCAAGAAAGGATTTTACAGCAATTTCATTCTCGAATAATTTTCGTGTAGGTTTATGAATATTTTGCATTTCTTTCATTAACTAATTAAATACTCATTATTCTTTATTAAAATAATTATTGTAAGGGCATCAAATATCTATTTTTATGCATTTATTTAGAAAATCTAATTTCAATCTCAACACAGATCAGAACTTATTTCATATAGCATAATTTTAAAATATTAACTTTAAAGTTTTAAATTCCCAATAATTTAATATACACATACTAGTTCTAATAGAACTACATAAAAATTCAAATGAGTTTATTAGATGATAGATAAAGAACGATTTGAGCAACTATTTAATCAACAGCTTATTAAAGATATCTCAGAAGAGGAGATAAAAATTGTCTTATCTGGACAATATGGAAGAGCTTTAGAATTGCTTAGGGACGCGGAAGCGACTGGACTATTCCCCGCTCTCGTCGGACCTCCTGGCGTTGGAAAAACAATTTTATGCCGCTATTTTGCAAGTTTAAGGGCAAAAGAAAATAAAAATAAAAGCTTTCATTGGCTAACAATGGATGAGAGTATAAAACCCTCACATTTTATAGGATCATTTGACCCTGCGATTACCTTGAAGAAAGGATTTGTATTAGAAGCGTTTAATCCAGGTCCACTATTGAGCGCAATGTTGGAGGGAGGAACCTTTTTAGCAAATGAAATAAATCGAGCCACAGAGTATTCCCAAAATACTTTATTAGAACCATTAGAGGAAGCATCAATAGGAATTCCTCACTTAGGAAGAATCAAAGCAAACGATGACTTTTTCTTTATCTCCGCAATGAATCCTGAAGAATTATCAGGAACACATCGACTTTCAGAAGCGTTAAAGGATCGAATCAAAGTATGGATCAGATTAACCTATCCTGAGAAGTCAACAGAATTAGATATTATTAGAATTAATCTTCCAGAACATTTCATAATCGAAGAATCGGAATTAGAATTAATTTATACGATCATTGAGGAAACACGAAGAAATAAAATTGATATTGAGGTACCTGCATCTATAAGAGCTGGTATTGCGATTGCAAAGTTATTTGCGCGAAGGAAATTTTTGGAAAAAAAAGGAGAAATAAAAGAAAAAAAAACTATGTATGAATATCTTTCTGAAATAACTCGACATGTCTTATTGGGAAGTATAAAACCAAAACCTGGTATAAAGGTTGAAAATGTAATCGAAAATGTTATTCATAAAACCCTTGGAGTTTGAGGAGGTCTATTAAATTCGATGAGCGTTTTCCCTGAAAATCCATGCGAATTTGCCGTCGATTTCATTAGAAAAATGCGGAGTAATCCTGATATCGTTCAGATGCCCTCCTCAAGACAAGTATTATCTATTCCAAAATTAATCCTCTCCCGGTATTATAGAAAAGGAAGTATTAATCCTAATGATTATATTGAAATTAGTGTTGTTACTTCATTTCCAGATAATCAAGAACTAGCCAAAGATATTGCATTCCAAATTTTATTCCCAAATTATAAAAAAAATATGCTTGACTCCTTCTTCCAAGATGATAGTTTAATTGATGAACATAAAAAGGATTTCTTAGATGAAGGTCTTAAATCTGAATTAGATGAGATACAAGAGATGATTGATGAGATAGAGATGTCAAAAACTCTGAATCAAGATGCGATTGAAAATTTAGAGAGATTTTTAGAAGACTTAAACGAAAAAAGGGAACAAGAACCATATAAATCGGCACTCGAGTTTTTTGGTGACAATTCGGACTTGTTTAAAGAAGAAATCTCCTCTCTCGAACAATTAATCGAAGAAGCAAAAAAAAGGTTTGAGCAAAAAATCAATTCGCTAGAACCCAATGATATAAAAGCAGCATCAGAATTAGATTTAAATGATCTTATTCAAAACAAATCTTTAAGAGAATGGGAAAAGATCTCAAGCAAAGCTCTCAGTGGGGAAGATATAAAAGAGGATTTGAAAAGATTGCTAAACTCTGGCAAGCTAAATGATCTATTAAAGACTATGAAATTTCTTAATGAGACTTCGAGTAAGGAAGAGATTAAAAATGAATTAACAAATCTAAAGAATCAACTTCAAAATCAAATAAATGATCTCGAACAACTTTTCAATGCTTCAAAGACTTTAGGAGAGTTGCCTAACTTTGATAAAGAAAAAGTTCTTGATAATTCATTGGAAAACGCTTCATTTGAGCATAATTACAATTTAGCAAATTCATTGGATCAATTTTTTGGTAGTAATTTGAGAGCTGAATTACTTGATAAATTTCATGAAAAAAAGAAAGATACTCAAATGAATCTCTCTTTAGATTCGCTTACTAAAAGTGCTTATGCTAATAAATCTTGGAATGAGTTATTTAATCAAGCACTTAAGAACGCCATAGAAAATGCTAATAATCAACCAGTTAAATACGAGGCTTTCAAAAACCTATCACATCAGATACAGCAACTAATGAATAGTTGTGAAAATATGCATTGTAGTCAAAAAATAGCTCAACATCTCAATGATCTGAGTTCACAAACATTAAATGCGTGTAAGAACGCTGATCAATTAAGAGATGCTACTGAATTTTTAAGAAAGATTGGACTTGATCCAAAATCGGAAGATATTCAACAAGTTGGAGAAAATCTTGATATGTCTGAGGAAGACATATTTGAATTAATTGAACCAAATTATCAATTATTAAAAAAAATGATCGATAATAATAGTGCTGACTTTCAGAGAATACAGAATCTTATGCAACAAATTAGAGACCAAATCAATTATGATAGAATGAAAGAGCTAATTGCAAGTGCCTTATCACATGAGAATAGAGATGCTTTAGGTGCTTTAGGACATTTTAATTTAAGCGATGCACTTAAAGCAGCTCAAACAATTGGCGGTAATGAAGGGCAAGACAAAATGATTGCATGTTTATCTGCAGGAAGTGGAGAGAATTTACTCAAGGAATGGTTTATCCATCGTAAAGATTTACCAGAGAGTTCTAAACAAAAAGTAAAAGAGTTAGCAAAAAAACTCCTAATAGAATTAGGGATATATTATTCTAGAGCCCGTTTAGGGTCTGCAACCACAGGACCCATTCCAATCAATATTGTTAGACCTTATTCCGTAGGAGATGATTTTGAGAATATTGATTTAGAGGAAACACTTTTTAACTTACTTGAAAAAGGAAAGAAACTAGATCACATTGATTACGATGACTTTTATGTTTATGAAACAGCAAAAGGTTTAAGATCATGTTGTATTGAGTTAGATATTAGTGGTTCGATGTCTGGTGAAAAGCTCGCCTATATGAGTATATGTGTTACAATGATGTGTTATGGTATGCGAAAAGATGAATTTGCTATTACATTCTTTGAGTCAGATACCCATGTCTTAAAAAAGTTAGATGAAAAAGTTGATTTGGAAAAATTAGCTGATGAATTACTTTCTGTAAGCCCTCGAGGAGGGACAAGAATGCAGAACGCACTCGAATGGGCTAATAAACAATTTAAAGACCATTCATCTTCCCGAGAAAAGCTCAACATCTTATTTACTGACGCAGAAATATTTGATATACGAGAATCGATGCACGAATTAAGGGTAATGCGATCTCTAGGCGTAGATTTCATTTTAATTTGTCCAGAAACTTCATATAATCTAAAAGAAGCCGAAAAAATAGTTAAAATTGCAGGGGGCCAACTGCTTAGCATAAAAGATTGGAAAGAATTTCCTAAATTAATATCCGATATTATTAAATCACGATTTTAAAATAAACATGCCAAAAAGAGTTATTTACCAAATAATCAATGATAAATTTGGACAAGATCTGCTTAAAAAGGCTCTAGATTATCCAATCAATAAATTAACAATTATTTCTTTAAGAGAAAGTCCAATAAAAATAAGAAGTACCATTCTAGATGATGAGCGAGAGTTCCATCTTATTATTGACGAGGAAAAAAAAGAAATATTTCATGATTGTCCTTCATTTTTGATCCATAGTAATAAAGAAGATAAGATCTGTGTTCATATAATTAGATTATTACTTTCAGTAGATCAAGAATTGTCCCTAAGGATAATCGATAACCTTAATGAATTTAACTTTACTTCTGAGGATTTTGGGTCAAATAAAAAAAGTAAGAATTACAAATTATTGGCACAATCTTGTTTTGAAGCCCAAAATTCTGTTGAAGGTTTGAATTACCTTAATAAAGCAATATTAAATCAATATGAATGTGAAGATATGATTGAGCAATATCTTCGCACTGCTCTCGAAAAAAACTTATTTATTGAATTCTTTGAATTTATAAAATCTGCTCATGAAAACGAGATATTTCCTCAAATCATTCGCTTTAACAATTATATTGAAAAAGGATTTCTATTATTTCTTCAGGTAATATCGAGATACTCATTCTATAATTTACTAAGGATTATCAATTTTATTGATGTTATTCTGGAAAACTATGAAATTGAAAACCAATCATTTCTATCAGAAATATTAAATTATTTAAAAAAAATGACAAAATCTTCAGATTTCAATGAAAAATACTTTTCATTTTATTTTTTTAAAAAAGAGATTGAAAAAATTAATGAATACAATAAATTTGGTAATGGCATTTTAGATTCTAAAACATATAAATCATTTAAAAATGAATTGATAAATAAATTTCATGATGAGATCGATAATTTTTGTATTATTGATAAATTAAAGTTAATGAAACAACAATTTAAAATATTTGAAATTGAGAAAAACAAATATTATGACACTTATAATGCCTATAAGGCAGAAATAAAAGAGTTAGAAAGAAAAATATATTTAAAGAAATTCTCCTACTTAAAAATTCTTGCCGAAAAGCATAAAGTTATTAAATCAAAAATAGATTTTAGAAAAAGAAGAAATACTTATATCGTAAATCATAATCCGGACAACCTTCTTAATCCCGCATATTTGTATATCATCAAACACATTGGTTTCTTTGGATTAAATAATTCAACAATAAAATCTTCGGAGATTGGATTAAATTTTTTGATTTTTAAAGAATTATTCACTGATGATTTAAATAAATTCCCAGACATTTTCTATTATAAAAAACAATTTTGGGGAGAAAATGATAAATATGAAATAAATCCCATAGATGGGGTTTCCTTGTTAAAAAAATCAACAGATTATAGCTACGAAACTCAACAAGATATTTCAAATGCAAAGGATGTTGTTATTATTGAGTGGGATTTAGCAATAAAACCATATCAAGGAAGTATCGTTAATGCTTATAGTTCTCAAATCATAATTCCAGATCAAAACAATCGTCTTTTCCATGATTTAAAACCATTTGATTTGTGTTTTTGTCAAAAGACTCCGATTAAAATTGAAGCGAATATTATAAAAATGGTTAATATAATTAAAAAATGCTCATTTAATGAAGCGATAAAAGGAGTTTCAAATGACATAGATTATCTTGAAGGCTATTATCCATTGTCTTTGGTAAATAAAGTCTTACAAAAGAAAATAAATCCTTTTAAAGCATATGATCTTGTTTTAAGTAATCCAAATAAGACATTTGTTCCAAATTATGGAAAGTTTATAAAGGCTTTTCAAAAATTTTTATTCAACTTTATTAAAAGAGAAAAAGAATACGTATTTAGTGAATTAAAAACCAATCCTAAAGATAACACACCTCAAATTTTAACCCTCCTTAATCTTTCAGCTGAAGTAAACGGTTTACAATTACCTTATTCCCGTTTTATGGAAGATTTAATAAAGAATGATGATATCACTTTAAAAAAATTGAAACAGCGATTTTTAAATAAAATTCATATCTACATAGAAAAGGACCTAAATAATCCACAATTAGGTTCTACAGAAATTTATGATTTGATGAAAATGCGAAACACCCCTTTTATCAAATATTCTAAAAGAATAATCAAGATAAGAGAACATGAATTTGAGACAACTCCGATTATTAAGCGTTTTGAGGGAGATATAGAGTGGTTTGACTTATCTAAAATTAATGAAACATATTATGGGAGTAAATTTATAAATATTCTTAATATTGAGAATCCAAAGAAAGTAGCTAAAGGGGATTTGCAAAAATTTAAAAATCTAGCCAACAAAATAGGTTTCAATTTAAAAATTATCCAATTAAGTGAATAAATTTTCTTAGTAAAAGCTATTAACTTAGCAATTTAAGTCGATTTTACTATAAATATCCTAAATAATAGTTAACCCATTCCAGTATTTTTATATTTTATATATATTTTTATAATATTGATCAATAAATATACGAGAATGTAAATGTTAAGAGATAATTTTCAACATCCCTCTAAAGATATCACAGAGACTAAAGGAACAATTTTACGAGGAAAAACTATCTGTTTATGTTTAACGGGATCAGTAGCAGTAATCACCGCACCAATAGTTGCCAGAGAATTGATGCGATTAGGTGCCGAGGTTATAACTGTCATGTCTAGAGCCGCAACCGATTTAATAAATCCATCTATAATGCACTGGGCTACAGGCAACCCCGTTATCACAAAATTAACTGGTAAAGTGGAACATGTTTTTCTCGCAGGAGACAGACCAAAAGCAACTGGTAAAGCAGATTTAATACTAGTTTGTCCCGCTACCGCAAATACTATTTCAAAAATCGCGAATGGAATTGATGATACTCCAGTCACTACAGTTGTTTCTACTGCTTTTGGTTCTGATTTACCTATTGTCATAGTTCCTGCTATGCATGAAAGTATGTTTCATCCCATTATTGAACAGAATATTAGTAAATTAAAAAAGTACGGAATTGACATCTTAGGTCCTAGAATATCCGAAGGTAAAGCTAAAGTAGCAAAAGTTGATGATGTAATCGACCGTGTAATTGATTTAGTAATAGCAAAGAAAGATTTGGAAGGAATGAAAGTGTTAATAACCGCAGGGCCAACTCGAGAGGCAATTGATTCCGTTAGATTTGTTTCAAATAGGTCTTCGGGAAGGATGGGGGTTGAACTTGCTAAGGAGGCTGCTGCAAGGGGTGCCGACGTACTATTGATTGCTGGTAAATGCATGGTTAAAATTCCCGATTATATTGAGACAATCAATGTAGTTTCTACTGAAGATTTTATTAAATCAGTTAAAGATGAATTAAGCTATAAAGACTATAATTTCTTCATTTCTGCTGCTGCCATCTCAGATTATAAGCCCGTTGAGTGCATTGATGGTAAAATATCATCTGATAAAGTCGAACAATTACAAGTTAATATGAAACTCACTCCAAAAATAATTGATGTTGCACGGAAAAAAAATTATAAAGCGTTCATTATTGCTTTTAAAGCAGAAACAAATGTGTCCCGAACTGAGCTTATAAATCGGGCTTATGAACGGCTTTTAAAATCTGATGCGGACTTAATTGTTGCTAATGATATTGGTAGAGAAGATATAGGCTTTATGAGTAAGGATAATGAAGTATATATTATAGATAAACAAAAACACATTACACATGTAGAAAAAAATACTAAACGCTACATTGCATCTAAAATTATTGATGTAGCATTGGAAGCTTATAGAATTAGAGGTATTAAATAATTCATTATACTCTTTTTCATGAAATTTTCTGTTAGGAAAAAATTTAAATAATAATTCAATTTTAGTTCAAAATGAATGATTAGAAACATATTGAAAAAAAGAATTATTAAATCAACATTAGGTCATAGTTTTAATATATTCGGTATGCAATTAAAAGTAATGATCTAAAGTTATGTTATTGAGGTTAATATTAAAAAGTAGGTAATAAAAATTACTTCTGAAGAAGATGGAAGAATTGAGCAAGGCACTATTGCTCAGTTCATGAGGAAACGTACTCAGCTGGTTGGTTTTGAGTTTGGTTATTGGAAACACACCCAATATGTTGCAGAGTTTTTAGATAATGCTCTTGACGCAATTGAGTCTTTTCAATGGAATCAATTACAAAAAGAACATTCAAAAATTACTTTTTCATTAGATCAAGAACTGACTTTAAGAAATTTATCAATTCTTCAAGATGAAATGGAAGATAATCAAAAAAGTCCTTTAAATGATGAAGCTAAAAGCGTTCTCATGCAAGAGATGGGTATACGCCCTGCAGAAATTTCGGAAGATAATATCATAGATACCGAAGATAAAGAGACGGAATCTGGAGAAATTGTTGATAAAGAAGAATTAGAAGTGGAAGAAGAAGTGATACGTATTATCGAAGATATGAATGAAATTATAAAACCAGTCGAATCAATTATTGATACAGAACCATTAGTCATAATAAGACTAAGAGAGTCAGAAGCTCCAAGTTTCCTAACATCTGAAATATCTCAAAAAAATGTTATGAGTTATTCGTTTGAAATTTTTGATAATGGAATCGGAATGGGAAAGAACGATTTACGTAAATTTGGTAAATACTTAGCCTCCTCAAAAAGTTTCGAATTAAAACAAACGAGAGGTAGCCAAGGTTTTGGGGCTCCAAGTGCTTTTAGTGACTCACAAAACACAACTGGTAAACCAATTATAGCAGTCTCAAAATCTAGTGATAACATTTATGCTACCGTTTCGGAATTTTTCACGACATCCAAAAATGAAAAAAGATATTTAGTACGACCAACTGAAGTCGACAGCCCATTTTTGCACGGTACCTATATAAAACTTAATTATTTAAACACTAAATATAAAAGAGGGTCAGCAGATATGTATATTCGCCAAACTGCACTTATGAATCCTCATATAACATTAATTTATATCGATCCTTATGGTGAGGAACTAAAATTTGAACGTTTAGTATCTTCCTTTCCAAGAGAACCTAAATATGCAAAACCTCATCCAACTTCAACAAATATTGGAGATCTGCAGGATTTGATTACTAAATCCGAAAATTTAACGGTTTCCGCTTTCTTACAAGATAATTTCGTACGGGTAAGTTCTAATACCGCAAAGAAAATTATTAAAGCCGCTCAGCGAAATTTAGAGGATGAATTGGATCTACTTATTCTTAAATCTGGGTTCATCCAAAAGGCTGAAAAAAAGAGTGATGAGGTTCTATTCTTATCTTTTGAAGAGCGGGTTTATGGGAAATCTAAAAAACCACGAGAAAAGCTTATTGTCTATGAATTGGAGTCAAATAATCTGTTAGAAAATTACTGGGATAAGATATCCGATTATAATCAGTTTAATAAAGATCTAGATAAAATCCAAAAAGAAATTAAAAAATATAAAGATCGTATCGAAAAAGCTGAAACAAAAAAAGATCAAAAAAAAATTGAACAAAATATCGATAAATTATTAGTAGATATTAAAGGGATCAATAAAGAAAAGCAAAAGATCAAAAATGACCTAAATAAACTAATTGAATCAAATAAAGGCGACTTAGTTGAATTAAAAAAGGTGAATAATAGAACTGAATTAGAAGAACTGGTAGATGAAGTTCAAATCTCTAAATCAAGACCTTCAGAACTTACAAGTAAACAATTCAACGCATTATTCCATGCTTTTAAGTCCATAAAATATATGGCACCACCAACAGATACGGCAATTCCAGTAGGTGATACAATCTTAGAAAATACACTAATAAAGGAAATAGGGTTGAAAATTTCAGAAGCAACTGAAGATTTTGAAGAGCCCATTGAAGATCTAACGCAAATATCTAAAGAATCTCGAGAAAAAAGCGAGAAAGAATTTTCAAAACAAGAACTTATTGAGCTTAATCTCCAGATTCTGGATGATTACAATTTATGTGTAAGTAATAACGATCAAAAGTCTAAAGATTCAATAAAATCGTTTTTAGAATTAACCACTAATGCTTCCTTAAAATCTTATGAACAGATTTTTGAATATTTTACGGATAATTACGCCCGGAATGATGATTTCGTATCAGCTGAGACAAGACCGCCCACAAGTGGAAAAGGACTTGCCTATGTAGTTGAAGCTGTTTTAGCTTATTGTAATGATCCAAAGAAGCTTGAAACGCCTAAACGTTCAAGCGATGTACTCTTTCGATATGTTAATCGCACTCCCAAATTGAGAGATAATGCAGATTGTGCTATAACTAAGGCAGTTCAAACCGTTAATTGGAAGAATTATAAGCTTGATATATATGATAATAATTTACCTAAAGGACCTATTTTATTATTAGTGAATGTTTCTGGACCTTATGTTCATTTAATGTTTAAATCTCAGTCAAAAAACGCTTTAGCAGATGATCAAGAATTAATCAAAGAGATAAAATACTGTCTTGAGGCTATAGGTAGAAGATTAAGGGTGTACCTCAACAGAAAAGCAACTTTACGCAAAAAAGAGAAGAGAGCTAGTTACATTGAGAAATATGTCCCTACCTTTGTAGAAAGCATTTATAATATTGCTACTCAAGGAAATAGTAAATATAAAGATAAGATTTCAACTTCCGAATTAGAAAATATGATGATAAGTGCTATTGGAGCTAAAAAATCACCAGGAGAGGCTCCAAAAATTGAGTCTGAACAACATATAAAGAAATTAAAAGAAAAAGAAGAGAGCCCTAAATCGAAAGAAGTGCCTGGTTCCACTTCTAAAAAAGATCATCTTTCAGAAAAAACGCTTAAAAATATGACAATAAGTGAACTTAGGGAGTATTGTGAAGAAAAGAATATCGAACTATCTTCCAGCCTAAAAAAGAGTGAGATAATTGATATTATCCAAGAATGCCTTTCACAAGAACCCACTCAAACTCAAGAAAAAATGCAAAAAATACAAGAACCTTCTGAAGAGGTCTCCATTATCGAACAAAAGAAACCATTAAAAACCTCTGTTAAAAAACAAGAAAAAAAAGTTGAAAAGAAAACAACTCAAACTCAATTACCAATAATAACTACCGAAAAGATCTTAAAATCCTTATCAGATGAATGGCAACCGATTACATCATTAATTTTTAAGATGAAGATTAAAGATATGATGGATGCTCGATTTCTACAACTTAAATTAAAAGAGTTAGAAAGAAAAGGAATTATAATTGTTGAAATTAAAAAAGGAAAAAAACATTGGAAATTAAGGGGTAAGTGAATTGGCAAAAAAAAATAAAAATGAGTATGATTTAAAAGCAGCTCGAGAACTCTTTAAAGAGTACCAAGTTAAAAGAAAAGAATCCAAAAAAGTAACTCTTCCACCTGATACCATTGAAGTGGATGATCTTAGTAGAACTGAAACACTCAATCGTTTATATGAGGTCGTAGATAACTTAATTGAAATGATCTATGCAACTGGAAGACCAACTTTGGAATTGCCTTCCAGAACGGCAAGCAATATAATCTGGGATGAAGAAAATGACTTATTATTACTAGGAAAACAAATCATTAAAAAACAATTTCATTCCCTTGCAAGTGTAGCGGATATGACTCGATTGATGAGGGTAGCAGAAGTTGTCCATGAACTGCTTACTAAAGACAAACATAGTACTCTGAGGGATGTATTTTATCAAGATGTCGAGATCTACGGAGAACAAAAAAATAGTGATAAAAGTATTGAAGATATTGCTTCTATGCTTTATACTACAAGAAATGCAACTCACATCATTGCATCCGCAAAAGGATTATGTGTGGGGCGCTTAAGAATTAGGGATGAAAATAATATCATCGATTTAGAAAAATTTGGATCTGGAGCATGGGCAATAACGCCAATGCTAGATAAAGTGGATATCATCGAATCAGATGCGGAGTTTATCTTAGTTATTGAAAAGGAAGCAGCAATGAGACGGATTTCAGAAGATAAGTTTTGGAAGAAATTTCCTTCCATTATATTAACAGCGAAGGGCGCCGCTGATATTGCTACACGCATGTTTTTAAAAAGGCTAAATAAAGAACTTCAATTGCCCGTATTTAGTTTGGTAGATAGTGATCCCTATGGTCATTATATTCATAGTGTCTATTTACGAGGTTCAAAAAGATTAAGCTATGAATCACCATTTTTAGCTACTCCTGATATAAAGCTTTTAGGAGTCTTAACTAAAGATTTAGATACCTATAATATTCCTAAAAAAGCACGATTGGATATGAAACCTATGGATATCAAGAGGACCAAGGAATTGCTGAAGGAAGACTTTGTTAAAAAAAATAAAAAATGGGAACAAGATTTAAAATTAGCACTGCAACTAAAAAAGAAAGCAGAGATTCAAGCATTATCATCACATGGTCTTGAGTTTTTATCAGAAGAATATCTACCAGAGAAATTAACCACAGGTGATTGGATATGAGAGTATTCGAAAAAAAGGATGGTGGTATTGTTCAAATTATCAATAAAGAAAAAATGGACGATTGGCCCGTAGAATTACCCTTAATTTTTATAGAATATATTAAAAATAATCAGCTTAAATCCTATGATGATAGCAAACTCAGAAAGGAAATGGAGAATTACCTTGATGAGGTTTTAAATGAGGTAGCAATTCCCCGCTTAATAGAGGTATTAGACAGTGATAAGGAAGAAAAAATTCTTGAGGCTTTAATTCGATTAGAGGAACTTTCTAAGAAAAATATCGAACAAATGGAACCTATAAAACCATATTTAACGAAGCTCTCGAATTTGAAGAATGATACGATTCAAGACCTATTAGAAAAGATTTCAGATAGATTTAGTAAAGAAGAAAAGAGAAAAGAATTATTGAAAAAGAGAAAATTAATGCAGCAAAAGGAGAAAGAATTTTTAGAGGGGAAAATATCTGCTGAAGAATATGCTAGAATCAGAAAAGAATATCTATTATTGCGAGGTTAAACTTTTTCATGAAATGGGAAACCAGTAAACAGAAATTCATTGATTTTATCATTAAGAATAGAGTACTTTGGTTTCCTGAACAACCAATTATGTTAAAATCTGGAAGAACCTCAGCATTTTATGTTAATTGGAGAACTATTGCAGAGGATGTTTATTTGCTTGATCAATTAAGTGATTATTTAATTTCATTTATTAATCATTTAAAATTAAAACCAGATTGCTTTTATGGGGTTCCCGAAGGAGCATCAAAACTAGCTCTAATTACTCAGTTTAAATGGGCACGCTCAAAAAATGATTATAAAGCGGGTACTTATTCTTTACCAATGGGAAGAGGTAAACCCAAGGATCATGGCGATCCAAAAGATAGATTCTTTCTAGGGGTACCTAAAGGAGACGTAATCCTAATTGAGGATGTTAGCACAACGGGTCAATCATTAATAAAGAGTGCCAGAAGACTGAAAAATCTTGATATTAAAATCATATCGGTGATTGGATTAACTAATAGAGAAGAGATTTCTGAGGATGGAAAATACTTTGAAGATCTCTTATTAGAAATGGGTTTAAAATACCACGCAATGAGCAATGTACCCGATATTTTATCTCATATGAATTTAGATCCGAATCTTGTTCGTCAAATTGAAATGTATTATAAAAAATATGGAATTAGAGATATTAAATTAGAAAGTTCTAAATAATCTGTTCAATCGAATTTAATGATTTAGAAAAAAAGACCTCCACACTTTAATTGTTCTTGAAAATTGCTGGAATAAATATTTCTCCGAATTTGTCAACTTCTGCTCATCATTCAAAGATAAGTCTACTTTTGCTAATCGCAATAACTTGATTAATCTACTATCTACAATATTTGTGTGATATGATTTATATCGATCTAATTCAACTTTAGGTCTTAAGTTATTTTCCACTTCTCTTTCTATGAAATGTCTGAATTCTTTAATTTTATTTAAAAAATATTTAGTATCTCTTCGAATTAAACTCTGATCATCACGTTCATTAATTGCATATCGCTGTACATCAATATTATCACATTTTTCATCATCAATTACCTTTAAGAAATTGCTTATTACGAAGTGTGCTGCGATAAAAAACTTTAATTTATATTGCTTGCCTTTCTCAAAAGGGCCATAAGTTTCTCCTAAAAATGATTGTCCTGGATAATTTTTGATGCATTCTGTAGTAATAATTTGATTTTTAAATATAAAATTTAATCTTAATAATTGATCTCCGAAATTTTCCTCTACTTTCTCCAATTTTATCCTCACCATATTTAATAATGAAAATTACCTTTATATACTAAAACTATACAATAAAACGGAAATAATAATATATTATTTAGTTAATATAACAAAAATTATTGTGAAATAATTGATTGTAGAATCGATATTTCTGGTGCTATTTTTAATTTTCGGTATTTTTGGATTTCTAATAATTAACAAACAAATTGGTTTGGTTAAAAAAGGAGAATTTAGCTTAAAGGATAGATTATTAACTATTTTTTATGGAATCGTTTTTAGTTTTGCTGTTATGGTTGTTATCGTGATGGCATTTATTTTTACTGTCAAAACCCCTGAATTTTGGACGAATCCATCAATTACACCTCCAGAAATCCACCCTGTAGCTTTCCTTATTCCGTTCTTCATTTGTATGGTCTATATCTCAATCTATCCCTTGATAGATTTTCTATTTATCGCTCTAAGTGGAAAATCTAGTGAAGGATTGACCGTTTTTCACAAATATTTGAGCAAAAATTTTATCCATCTCTCAAAAAATAAATCAGTTTCGATTCTGATGGCAATTATTCTTTACATATTATTTATTTTACCAACCTTTCTCATATCCTTATTCAATATTCCTTTCGTAGTGATATGGATTTCTTGGATACTAATTTATCCGATAATGATTTTGACATTTTTTGGTTCAAAAGGATATGTAGCTGGCATCTCTAATGCCTATTATCATATCCCGGAGATAAAACGCTATTTATTTCTTAATTTTGAAGATGCTAAAAGAGGCACCAAACAATTCCTCTCGGATCCTATCCCTTACTTAACCTTTGGAATGATGCTATTTGTATTTGTCTGGGCTTGGATTTCTCTCTTTCAAACTATTGGATTATTTTTTACGGGCTCTCTAGCAATCTCTACAATGACTTCTGTTTTTGTTTTTGTTACCCTTTTCTTTGGAGTTATTGGTTATTTTACTCGGTTTTGGGGTAGAAAGATAAAATATAAGGCAAATGATATTTATTTTTCAGCTTATTTAATTGCCGCAATCGGGATTAATGTTTTAATTAACTTTTTAATAGTAAATTCTAGCAAATTAGCTGAGGTTTTTAATTTTTGGCCCATCACATCTCAAATTATTCCAAATTATCTTTTGTTTTCCTGGGCAGCAATTATCGAGGAGGTCACTATGATAATCTTCACTACTTATTACTTTATATCTAGAAGAAACGATTTCATAGTAAACCTCAAACTCTCAAAAATAACCCAGTGTGGACAAAATTTTGATCCAATTCCTCTTTTTAATTTCGTTAAAAGTAACAATCCTAAGATTAGTAGTCATGCTGAAGAGACCTTACTTTTGATGTTTGAACGATTAATAATTCGTTCTGAAATTGATCTTAATAATTGGAAATATAAACATTTACTTTTAGATGGATTGTCTGATTCTAACAAGGTAATGAGTAATCTATGTTCTCAAATTTTACGTCAATTATCTCAAGATGCTCCTAATTTAATCTTCCCTTGGTTAATCAGAGAATTAGAATCACCAAATTATGATAAGACTCTAAAATTAGCAAATATTTTACTTAATACACGCAATGAACTCTTAACTACTATTTCAAATGCGAAAATTCTCAATTTAATTCGAGATCCTGAATGGAGATTTAAATTATTAGGACTTAAAATCGCATTAAAATTAAGACTATTTAAAGAGGGATTAATTAAATCCCATCAGATTCTTGAATTATTAGAGGACCCAGATGAAAAAATCCAGCTTGAACTTCTGAATATTATACCGAACTTACCCTATGAGGTTCCAGTTGAGTTCTTATTAAAAAAGATAAATCATCCAAACAATAAAATAAGTGCAAAAGCAATAAGTAATTTAGCAAGAATTAAAACTGAATATATTGATACTGACTTGATTCAGACTTTAATTCCTTATATGAAACATCCATCAAGTTCAGTTAGAGCCTCAATTTATAATCTATTCTCTAAAATTGGCAACTTTAAGAAGCATGCTATAACAATTTCGCCTTTTCTTGATGCCCTAAATGATGCTGACAAATCTGTGAGAGAGGCATCAGTTTCTGTACTCAATAAATTCTTTGAAGAAAATCCAAAATCAATCCAACTTGATGCTATCATCAATAAATTAGATATGAATAATCCCGCTACTGCTATGGATATTTTAAAATTACTGGGTGATTTATGGTCCATCAATCAGGAAAAAATCTTATTTACGCTTCTAAAATATATAAAACTAGACAATGATGAGATAAAAGAAATAATTTCAAATATTCTAGTAGAAAAATATGAAAAATCACCAGAATTAATCTTTCAGAATTTAATTTTGATTAGGGATGAATCTAAATTTCTCTCAAAAGGAATAATCTCGCAGACTGTTATTAAAATTTCTAAGAATCAACCTAAAGATGTTTATGAAAGACTTATTCACTCACTAGATTCTGATAATGAAACCGTGAAGCTAAATATTTTAAATTCTCTCGATGGTATACATGATAAATATAATCGTGATATAGATGTTGATCTATTGTTCAAAAAATTTGAACGTGAAACTAATAATAATATAAGAAAAAATATCCTACAATTATTATCAAAAATAGCTAAAAGTTCTCCTGAGTCATGCATACCTATAATTGACCCAATTTTAGAGATGCTGAAAAAACAAGAATCAATCCTTAAAGTTCCCCTAATAAAAATAATAATGATTCTCACCGAGAAACAACCTGATGCTATTCCATTAGATCCAATTTTAGCATTATTCTCTGATAATGATTCATTTATTAGGGAAACAATAGTAAAAATCTTAGGATTCATTGGTTATAAAGCCCCCGATCAGGTAAGAGAATTTTTAATTAATAAAGCATTAGCTGATAGAGAATGGAATGTAAGAGAAGCCAGTATCACTAGCATTGGAAAAATTATTAAGTTTATTGATAATTTAGAGCCACTGATTAATAATTTGGTTTCTTTGCTTGATGATAAAAATAGTTGGGTTAGGCGATCCTCAATGAACCTATTATCTTCAATTAAAGGATTAAAATCCTCGCAGATCCCGTTAGAAAAGTTATTAAAGAATATAAAGGATGAGGATCCGATAGTTAGAGAGGGCTCGACTAATTTATTAAAAATTTATGGATTTGAGAACATAGTTGAGACTTTTGATTACATTATTAATCTTCTTGGAGACCAATCAAATGAGGTAAGAAGATCAGCTGTGAATGTTATGGTGGAAATCATAAAAAACACAGGAATTACAAAAATTCTCTCAAAATTATTAAAGCAACTGACTGACGAGACTTCAATCGAAACACAGCAATCAATTGCGTTAATATTAGGAAGAACGGTGAGGTATGAAGACCAAAATGTCAAGGATAGGGTAATATCCTTATTAAAAGTCCGATGTGAAATGACTCAAGATCCGATTATTTGTGAAACTCTAGTAAAATTAAAAGAAAGTTAATGTTATTTTCTTTATCTTGTCCCAATAGCAATAAATATCACTAAATTTATCCCGTCTTTGTACTTTTTTCAAAGAAATATTATTTACTGTTTAATAAGCTTAAATCGTTAATATGACGAATTAAAAAGCTATAAAAAATACCTTTGGTATGTAAAGATAAATTATAGGTGAAAATATTTGGCATCACCCGCTTCAAGCCCTAGTGTACCAATTCATAAAACTCAAAGATTTGAAGATTTTTATCGCTTATTTGAAGATAAACCAGGCGTCTATAAATATCAAGATCAAATAAATGATATAATTTCAAAAAATAGTAATAACTTAATTATTTTCTATGAGGATCTTCTTGCTTTTGATTCACAATTAGCTGAAATGCTCAAGAAAGATCCTGAAAGCTTAATTGAAGAGGCAGTTAAAGCATTTAAAAATACGCTGAAATTTCAAGGATCAAAGGTTATCGATAAGGAATATTATGTTAGGATCTCTACAGTTGATGAGAAGAGTCCCTTAAATATTCCATTAAGGGGTTTACGAGCAAAACATATCGATACGTTAGTATCATTCAAAGGAATTTTAATTAGAAGCTCTCCTATACGTCCTAAACTAATTGATGCTACTTTCGAATGTCTGGTATGTAAAACTCAATTTAATGTTACTCAGCTTACATCAAAAATTAAATGGCCAAAATTTTGCATAAAAAAAAGTTGTAAAGCGAAAGCTCAATCTGACTTTCGGTTGATTTCGAAAAACTCTACCTTCATCGATTGGCAAAGTGTAACTATTCAAGAAATTCCAGAAGATTTACCTCCGGGTAGAATCCCAAGAGCTATTCAATCTATTTTAAAACACGATTTAGTAGATACTGTTAAGCCTGGAGATAGAGTTAATGTTATAGGGATTTATAAATCAACTTTAGCCCATTCAACAAAGAGTATTAATAGTACCCTTTTCAAGACATTTATTGAAGTTAATTTAATAGATCCTGAAGATAAGGCAGACGAAATGATGGATTTATCCAAAGAAGATAAAAAAGCAATAGAAAAATTATCGAAAGAACCACGAATTCAAAGGAAGATCACTCGCTCTATCGCCCCAACGATATTTGGAAGGGAAGATCTTAAAATGGCGTGTGCTCTAAGTTTATTTGCTGGAACTAGAAAAAGAAAACCCGATGGAGGTTATAAAAGAGGTGATATTCATATTTTATTTGTCGGTGATCCTGGAACTGGAAAAAGTGAGATTTTAAAATCAGCGATAGATATATCTCCGAGAGGAATTTATACATCTGGAAAGGGAAGTACAGCAGTGGGATTAACTGCGGCAGTAATAAAGGATTCTGATACAGGGCAAATGAATCTTGAGGCGGGAGCTGTTGTATTGGCGAATGGAGGAATTGCTGCAATTGATGAATTTGATAAAATGGATCCGCAAGACAGATCTGCTCTGCATGAGGCAATGGAACAACAGACTGTAAGCATTGCCAAAGCGGGAATTGTAGCAACCTTAAAAGCTCAAACAGCAATAGTCGCAGCAGCAAATCCTCGCTCAGGAAGATATGATAGGTATAAAACCCCCACTCAAAATATTCACTTACCTCCATCGTTATTATCCCGATTTGACCTTATTTTTGTGGTTATCGACAGACCTGATCCAGCCGATGATGCCCAAATGGCAGAATTCATCTTAAAAAATTCTATAATTGGTAATGATTCTCAAGAAGATGATCAAACAGATATTTCGGCACCGATTCCAGGAGACTTACTTAAAAAGTATATTAAGCACGCTCGAAGAAATTATCAACCTCTCCTAACAGAAGAGGCAAAAGAAAGAATCAAACAATATTATTTAGATTTACGAGGAAAATACGACAGTGAGGATGCGATTGTTTCGATTTTGGCTCGGAACTTAGATGCTCTTGTGAGACTTAGTGAAGCCTACGCAAAAATGGCATTGAGAGATAAAGTACTTAAAGAAGATGTTGAGGCGATTATTAAATTATTCCGACGCTATTTAGAGGATACAGGTTATGATGAGGCCACAGGAAAAATTGATATGGACAGGATTTTAGTAGGGCAATCACGGAGCTCTATTACCAAACTTGACAAATTGTTAAATAGATTGAAAGAAATATTTGAAGAAAATAATTGGCAGGCACTAGAACGAAAGAATGTAATCGAAATTCTCGAATTAGAAGAAGAGTTAGATGAAAAATGGATAAAAGATGCTATAGAGGAACTTGTAAAAGAAGGTACTCTTTACGAACCAAGGAACAATTTTTTACGTTTCACAAATAAGGAAGAATAACCTCTTCTCCATTCTTTTAATAATTTATAAAACATAATATTGTTATAAACATAATTCATTACTCTCACTATAATATCATAAGAGAATGATAGCGATTAGCATAGTAATTGAGAACCTAAAAGAGGCAATTATAGGTGAATATACCGCAAAACGAAAATACCAGTTATTCTCAGAGATTGCACAAAAAGAAAACCAGCAAATGATTTCCAAATTATTTAAAACCATTTCTATGGCAGAAGGAATTCATATTAAAAATCATTTGAAAGCATTAGAAAAAATCTCCAATAAACAGTTTAACCTTGAAAATATTGTTGATTCTGATGGATCAGAAATAACTATCAATGTTAATTCTACAGAAGAAAACTTAAAGGATGCGATATCTGGAGAAACTTACGAATTTAAAAGAATGTATAAAAGTTTCATGAAAAATGCTAAAAAAAACGATATATATCTCGCGGAATTCAGTTTTGATTTAGCGAGAAAAGCTGAAGAAGTTCACAGTGAAATATTTAAGAAATATTTAAAACTCCTTAATAAGGGAAAAAATATTGATGAGATTTCGCTTTTTTTATGTAAAATATGTGGAAATGTTGAATTAAATCAAGCACCTTTAGTATGTCGTAATTGCGACCATGATCAACAATTCTTTGAACAAATTAAGCTCTAAATTTTCTACTTTTTTAAACACTTATTAACTGTTCAAGGGCAAGTCCAATTAAATATGATATAATGAATGCAATTATCCCAATAATTAACATTTCAAGTGCTCCTTTTATCTTTCTCTCACCAGTAATCTTTGTTTTTAACGCACCAACAAGAAAAAGAGATCCAAACGACATTATCGTGGAAATTATTAAGGATAAAAATCCTAAATCTAAAAAGTAAGGAATTTGAGGGATTAATGAACCTATTATAAATGAAATAAAGGTTAAAAATGCTCCTAAAAGTGGTGATTCAGGTTCCTCCAAACCTAGTTCACTTTTTAATAAAAAATTGAGCCATCTCTTCTTATCACTGGTGATTGAATCAATACAAGAGTCTAAAGTATTACCTTCAAGCCCCATTTTTTCAAAATAATTTCGGGCTTCTTGTTTTTCTTCTTCAGGAAATAATTCTATCTCTGCCTTTTCTCTTTTAATTTCATTTTTAATATAGTTATATTCTGATTTGGACGATACATACTCACCAAGCCCCATACTTATTGATCCTGAGACCATGGCAGCTATACCTGTTAAGATGATGACACTTACACCCCCTCCTCCTGCAAATGAGGCGGCAGCAACCCCTACAAGCAAAGTGAAAGTTGAGATTAACCCATCATTTAGCCCTAATATAGCACTCCGAATCTTTCCGCCTCCAACTATATGTTCTTCTTCTCTTTCCATCATCTTCTTTATATAATTACGCTTATTAACTTAATTACAATATAAAAGAGATAATATAGAATTATATATAATTTATTAGAAATCTAACTCATTTAATTCTAATTTCTTGAGTAATGCTGGATTAGGTTTTCCATCACGTGGATTCCAATTTCTAAATTTATAATAATATTTTTTTAACTTCTCGAAATTTGGACTCATTAATTTTGTTGGTCCTTCGTCTAAGGTTTTTAGGAGAATTTCCGGTATCATTTCATTATGTGATTCTAATCCCATTTTAACATTAAACAATCTCTTTAGGTTAAAAATTCTCTCACCAGAAAGTAACATGTCTGGTCTATCAAAATCTGCACCAGTCAAATCTTTTATAAGATCACACATATAAGAAGGAGGAGGATTAGAAAAAAAACAAAAGATAAGACTTGAATACATTGATCGATAGTCTTGTAATGCAATTATATTTTTAACCATGGTTTTATTGCTAGAGTTCATTTTAATTTTTTTAATTCCAAGGCATGAAAAATCTACTTCATTCTCTTTCCGAAAAACCTTGAATCCATCCGCAGTAGTATGGCATGGACCCCTTGGGCTATACACATATGTAAGAGCCATTCCATGACAGAATCTCATATCATGATAGGGCACTTCCATATTATTGATTGTTGCGATGTAATTTTTAGGAATATTGAATTTTTTTCCTATGGCATTTGAACCTTCAGCTAAAACTTTCCCAGTTCCTTCTCTTTTAGCGATTTTTTCAATCAGTTTTAACATTGATTTGCTATTTCCCCAATCTAATTTAAGATTATCGACATCACTGCTCTTTATTAAATTTCTATTATATAAATCAAAAATAAAAGCCACAACTCCACTTGCGCTTATAGTGTCCAATCCATAATCATTACACATATCATTTGCAATCGCGATAGACTCTAAATTATTGTTCAATATCATTGAGCCAAATCCCGCAATAGTTTCATATTCTGGACCTCCGCATTCCTGGGCTTGATAATCCTCGTTATCAATATTTATAATCCTACCACAACCTATCAAACATCCATAGCAAGATTTGGATCTAATAAAGAAGTCATTTTTCAGTTTCTCACCAGAGATGTCATTAATTTTATTCCATCTTCCCTTTGACCAATATTTAATTGGAAGATCTCCAATAGCATAAGCTCCTAAGACTGTGGCACTCGTTCCATATTCCCTTAAAACTTTAGTTGAATTTGCATTTACTAAGAAATTTATTAGGTTTTTAATTGAATCCTTAAACTGTTTTGGATTTTTTATAGTAGGTCTGAATAAATTTCCTTGAACTAGGATTGCTTTCAGATTTTTTGAACCCATAACTGCACCCATACCTGTTCTTCCCGCAGAGCGACCTTCCGCATTGATGTTTGCAAATTTGACTTGATTTTCTCCAGCCTGACCAATACAAAGAATTTTTGACCTATTCCATTTTAATTGTGATTTCAAATATTTTCTTGTTTTTTTAATTCCCTTTCCCCATATTTCTTTAGCATCAAGTAAATCAATATCCTTATTTTTGATACTAATCATAATTGGATGCTCTGATCGCCCCGTAATGATGATCCCATCAAAACCAGCTTTTTTTAATTCGGGTCCAAATGTACCCCCACAATTTGCTTCACCCCATAGATTCGTATAGGGTGATTTGGAACATACAACAAACCTACTCGATAAAGGTGCATCAGTTAAAGTGAAAGGACCATTCATTATCATTAGAATATTCTCCGCAGATAATGGATCTGTCTCCCTCTCTATTTTTTCAAATAAGTATCGACATGCATAACCCGCTCCTCCGAAGAAGTGATTTGCAAACTCAGTATTTATATCTTCCCTTGAAATCTTTTGTAAACTTAGATCTACTTTAAGCAACTTACCCGAAAAGCCAACAAGTGTATCCCCAAATAAATTTGTCATACTAATATTGTAAATATCCTTAATTTTCCTAATATGGCAATTTAATAAAAAGAATTTAATTAATCCAAAAAGTTTTATTATTTTTAATATCAATACATTCTATATCATTCATTTAACTTCATTTAAAATAAATTAAATTTCAAGAAAATGAAAGCAGCTGTTATTGAAGATATTCAAAAAATAGTGTATAAGGAAGACTATCCAAAACCTTCCCCCGATCCAAATGAAGCAATCGTTAAAGTTCATTATTGTGGAATCTGTGGAAGTGATATCACAAATTTTAAATATAAAATGTATAATTTTCCTCTAATTATGGGCCATGAAATAACAGGTTTAGTGGAAGAGATTGGTGAGAATATTAATCATGTAAAAGTAGGAGATAATGTTCTATGTATAAACGTTTTACAAGATTTAAGTCAAGGGGAATTAAGAGGATTGGGACTATTTCAAGATGGGGGTTTTGCTGAATATGTTAAAGTCCCTGAGAATTACCTTTTTCCTCTTCCTGATTATCTTTCAGTTAAAGATGCTGTTATGATTGAAACTTTTGCTTTAGCAATGAGAGCCATTAAGTTATCAAATATTCACGAAAATGAAAATATCCTCATTATTGGAGGCGGAAATGTAGGTTTATCCTTTCTTAAAACATTATTAGTTGAAAAAAAACCTAATTATATCGTGATGGTAGAACCTAATGAGTTTCTTCAGAAAAAAGCCTTAGAAATGGGAGCAACTGATGCAGTTGGGACAAGCAGATCAAAAGTAAAAAGGGCAATTAAAAAATTGGGCGCTCCAAGTTTTATTTTTGATTGTGTTGGAAACGAAGAAACAATACTAAATGCCATTTATTTCATAAAAAAAGGGGGTACCATTTTACTTGAGGGCGTTCATAAAGGAAGTATAAATCTCCCCGTATTTTTGCTAAACTCTAAGGAGGTTAGTTTACAAGGATGTTTAGGGCATGATCGGGAAGATATTTTAGCATCTATTGAATTATTTACTCAAGAAAAAGTTGATGCGGAACAATTCATATCAGAAGTAACACCAATTGAAGATATTCAGCAAACTTTTGAGAGATATTTAAATACCCGTAATCGCGATTTCATAAAAATTTTAGTAAAACCCTAATCGAA
>Ga0180433_10001084_pt1 | contig 46070 bp, 45 predicted proteins | sample SS_ome_8_FD_132980 | JGI IMG/M metagenome (GOLD analysis project Ga0180433, IMG submission 132980) | Hypersaline lake sediment archaeal communities from the Salton Sea, California, USA - SS_1_D_1 metaG | ecosystem: Environmental > Aquatic > Non-marine Saline and Alkaline > Hypersaline >...
GTTAATTATAGCAATAAAGAAATATATTGGTCCTATCAGAACGGATTAAATTGGCCACGTGATGCAGATGAATTACCTGATGGGAATATTTTGATAACTGATTCTTTAAATAGCAGAGTATTAGAAATTGATGGGGATTCAAAGCAAATCGTCTGGTCTTTTCAAGGGGATCTCATTAATCCCTATGAAGCGGATAGGTTAGATAATGGGAATATTCTTATTGGAAATGGAATCGGAGGAGTTGTTTATGAGATAAATCGGGATGGGATCGAAGTATGGCGGTATGGTATTTCCTACCTTAAAAGCCTTATTTATCTTAATTGCATTCTTGCTATTACCATCGAATTTTTCTCAATTTTAGTGATTACTAATGGAATGAGGAACAGAAACCTTAATCGTATTGAAAAAATCTTAAGATATATCTCTATTGGCTTACTAGGATTTTTAATCGTAGTAGCGTTTATATTTTTATTCTTCTACACAAATATCGTTAATATGCTAATTATTTCTCTGAGATAATTTTGAAATAATTATCGTTCATTTTAACTAAAATCTTTATATAGCAATTTACTTCATATTCAATGGAATAAAGCGTAGGAATTTAGACCGAATAGAAAAAACCTTAAAACATATTTCTATTGTGGTTATGGTTTTTATTTCAATGAGGGGTAGGGCCCGATAATTTTAATTTATAGATCTTCTTTCGGATCATTTCTCTGCTGAACCGCTAATTGATAAAATTTGTTACTAGTATCATCGCTTAATTCGTTTATTACATAATCGAAGAATTCATTTGCCTTCTTAGTTTCTCCAACTCTGCGACAAATCTCACCTATAAGGTATTTATAACAATAAATTTGGTCTTCAGGAACCATCTTTTCATTAAATGCTTTTTCAAAATAACTGATAACAATTTTACCATATTTCTTAATGTTTGTATCCGCTTCAGCCCACCAATAAGGTTCCAGCCAAAAATTACCAAGAGAAAACGAATTGAATAGATGAATCTTTAATTCATTCATTAACTCTGCACAAACAGCTGCTCTCTTGAGTTTTTCAGATAGCTTATTTTCTTTATTCAATGGTTCAAGTGATTTAAGTTTCTTGATAAATTCAGGATGCTTTATATCTTTTTTAATAAACTTCATCGAAGCACAAAAACCACACTGGGGGCATAGATGATAAAAGAATTCCACTGGATTCATCCCCCAATAATTCGGACGAAAATCTGTTCGTTTCGATGCAAACCCACAACTTCCAATGCTACCGCTTGAGAATGTAGTCTTACAAACAGGACAATTTAGCTTAATCAATGAGTAAGTTGTCATATCTATAAAAATTACTTTTTGTTTTATAAATATAAATATTATGTCATGTTGAGATCTGATCCATCCCCTCCTTATTTTTTATGTAATTAAAATAATTCTAAACTTTATTAACTCTTTTCGTCAAATATTATAACTTCTGATTATTCTCACTTTTATTTTTAAGTAATTTCTTCATAATGATTGGATTTTTATGATCATTCTTGGTAGTCTATCGACTAAGATCGTAGTTTGATTTAGGATAGTGTAAGGGAATATTATGGGATTCTAAAATAAAATGACTAAATTTAAATATCATTTTATGCATTTCCTACATAGAGTAATTAAAAATTTTAAAAATATTAAAAATTGAGGAAAATGGTAATGAGTAAAAATACGAGAGATATTGATACTGTCTTTGATGGGGATTATATTAAGATTAGAGAGTGTCTTATAGGATTAAAGGATATATTAGATATATGCTTTTTTGAGCGTAACATTTACAAACAAATGGGAATGGATAATTTAAGAGCCTTAAATAATAATATTACTGAATTATTAAAACATACTTACTCTCCGCGCAAAGTAAGAATGAAAATGCGTGAAATGGAATATGATGGTCTTGAGGCTCCAAATAGCTTTCTAAGCCCATAATTTTATTTTGATCTTTTTTTTATACTTTTCTTATTGAATTTGTCAATCATTCAATTATTATGATCGATCTAGTAATAGATGACATATTTCACATAATTTGATAATATCCCATACGAAAGATCAGCGCATAAAAAGACAATAGAATAAATTTATATATTTTTAGCTATTCTTGTCTTATTTTCTTTATTTTACTTAACTTTATCATATTCATCGTCCTTGATATAACTTTTTTGAAAAATATTTTTGTTTCATTATTTTTTCCATCATATCTTATTGGACTTGGTTTAGTTGTAAGAAGATAAGTCTCATAAAGTTAGAAATATAAATATATATTTCTGATTTACTATAAGTTTATCAAAGACAAATATTAATATGAAAAAGCTCTTGATTCCAAATCATGTTTAGAAAGATATTACAAAGAATGAATAATTTTTTTGACCCAAAATATTTCGAACGTACTCCAGAGATTAAGCTATGATAGCATTGGTGAAGCAGTTGAAAATGTTGCAGGAAGTCTTGAAGTCTTTTTTGGTTATGCAATGATAGGAAAAATGATGTCAGTTTTTGCGCTAGTAATGACAAGTACAGAAAAGTCCTTAGAAAATTTAGCGGATAAGAAAGTACTCAACATTTTAGCAAAGATATTTAGATGATCTTAATTAAAAATTAATTATTTTTTTTATTTATTAATTATTGAAAATAGAAAAAAGAGTATGGATATGTTTGAAAAAAAAAAAATAATATTATTAATAACGGTATTTATGTTCTTTTTGCTTGCTTTTGTTTTGATATATTTCATAGTTAATTATGGTGCATTATCGCTGTGTGTGCCAAATAATATTACTGATTGTCCTTGTGGAAGTATCAATTATATGGTTTGAGGAGAAGAAAAAATGAGAGGTGATAAATCAGGTAAAGTGTACTTTGATGAAAAAGATATTATTAAAAGATTGTTTTCGTTGGAAGTGGAAGGAGAGGGGACAATAAATAATCCATATATTGTCAATGTACCATTTAAATTTCCTGAAAAATCAGTCCTATCTAAGTGTTCGCTATATATTAAATTTATCAACCAAGAATTTCAAGGATTGGGTTTGGAAAGAACCAAGAACATAACATTTGAAAAATGTTCCTTTATAATCTTGGATCTAACTCACTCCACCTGTAATCAAGTGATAGATAGTAATATAAATAATTTTATTCTTGTTGGTGGGTATGATAACGATTTTATCAATTGTCAGATTGAAGAAGTCCCCCAGAATATTTTATCTTATAATAATAGATTCATTGGCTGCAAACTTAGTGATGAAGCGAGAGGTTTGTTACTTAGTGAATCTGGATTCCTTTCGCTAGACTTTATTCCCCAAATATTACGTCTTATGGTTTTATTTCTTGGTATTTCCTTCTTGTCTTCCATAATTACCTCCCTATTCGGAATCTGGGATTGGATCAGCGTCATTGTGTTTGGTGGTGCATTCTTTGGTGTATTTGTTTTATATCTATATTTAAGGAAAATCTTAGTTGTCCCAGAAGAGAAGCCAAGAAATCAGATTATTGAAAATAGATAGTGTCTTAGGTGTTATATATAAAATAAGATAAGATGACTAATAATGAAGTATGTAAAATATCAAGGTAAAAAATTTTTTATAAGTAATGATAAATTTGAGGGTAAATATCTTAATTTAGAGAGAAATAATATAAATAGTATTTCAGATATAAAGGATCTCGAGAACATTACCGATATTGATTCTTTAAATCTAAAATTGAATAGCATTGAATCAATTGAAGGTTTGGATCATCTTACTAGTCTTAAAAAACTCAATCTAAGTTTAAATGGAATTAAAAAGATACAGGGATTATCTAAACTAAAAAACCTCAAATACCTTAATTTAAGTGGTAATAAAATCACAAAAATAGAAGGATTAAAAAATCTAACCGACTTAGAGACTCTCAAATTTAGTGACAGGTGTGATGGCATAAGTGGGAATAAAATTGAAAAGATTACGGGGCTTGAGACTTTTCAAAATCTAGCCAATCTGGAATTAGCTTACAATATCATTCGAAAAATTGAAGGATTAGATAAGCTTAAAAATTTAATGCGATTGGATCTCTATCGAAATAATATTCGAAAAATTGAAGGATTGGATATGCTTGATAATTTATTGCGATTGGATTTATCTCTTAACCAGATTAAGAAAATTGAAGGACTTAAACATAATATATCACTAGAAGTCTTAAACTTAGGAGCAAATAGTATAACAGTTATTAAAAACTTAACCAAGCTTGAGAATTTAAGGAAATTATTAATCTATAGCAACCCCATTAGGAAGATTAAAAATCTCGATTTTTTGAAGAATGTAAAATTGACCATCGATATTGACAATCTCTATCCCAGTGATATGAAAAAATTCAATTCGATTTTTGTAGAGATTAAGGATTGTGAATATGTAATAAATTCAACACATGGGGTTTAAATGTTTTTTCAAAATAACAAGAGATTTAATTGGTTATTTTCACTCTTGGTTTTGGTATCTGGGCTATTAATACCATTTCTACTTCCTAGTATGTATATTGGAATTGATAGAACTATTAGTTCTATACGTTTTCCCAATGGTTTTATTGTTAAAAATTTTAATTCATCAGATCCGTGGATTGAAACCTCTTTTTTTGTTAAAAATTTTAATAATTTTGATCTTAACATAGAATTAATAATTTCTATTTATGCCCAATATTATTCAAAATATTCTTATTCTATAAATGAAAGTATCATATTTCCTTCTCATAAATCTATATTTCCTCATGTAAAAAATGATGAGAGTTATTCAAGAACTCTTAATTATACAAGTATTTACTTTAACTTGTCTTTATTAATGAACTTCTATGATATAGCCAATTTTTCCATGCCTTACACTTTTTTCATGAATGTTCAATTTTATGGTTATTATCTTGCTAATCTGATGAGTTTTACTGTCAATTTTGGAGCAATCAACATCTCTGAATATGAACTTTTAGTTTAATTAAAAATGAGTAAAAAGATATGGAAAAAATAAAGTTTGTTTTGAGAAGTTTTATTTATATATTTTCAGTTTTTCTTACATCAATAATATTGCCATTTGCAGTTTTCTTCCAACTACGACAATTAATCTTAAATGATGCGGAGTTCTCAGCTTATCTTATGAAGGTTGATCTTATTTACTTTCCTCTCTTATTTGTAGGTATTAGTATCACTGCTTTCACTTCTTTTATTTTTTTTTTTTAACCATATATGTATGGACGACTCGGGTTTTCTATAATAACAGAGTTATTATTTATTATACAAATTATTGTTTTCTCTACACTTTTAGATGTTTATCTTAATATTGGTTCTATATTCATTCGAATTGATCTTTCTAAACTTTATTTAATAATAATCTTCATTCCGATAATTATTTTCATAAAAAATCTTTTTTCATTTTACAATATCAGAAAGCTTTCTATCGTTAGATATGTTATCTTAAAAACCATTTATAATCTAAAAGGTGAATCAAATAAAAAAAAGATTCTAAAAACATTTTCAAAAAATTTCAATTTAATTAACAAAATAGAAATAAAACTTCGTAGAAATTTATCTAACTTTATTAATGAGATGGAGGAGTCTATTCAACCTTTTATAGTATTGGAGAAAGGAAAATTTCATATTACAAAAAAAGGATATTTAATTATCAATTATTTTGATAATTTTAAATTGAAATCTGTTAAATCTAATTCATCCGAATTAGAGTACTGGAGTATCGAAGATTTTGATTGAATAACTTCATCACTATCCAAATTATAGTTTTATATACTTTAAGGACGTTCTTATTATAATATAGATGGTGAAAATCATGCCGCACACACAAGATAAAAAAGGTTTGATAGTGGTTGGTGGTGGCTTAACTGGGTTAAGTACTGGATTAACTTGGGCATTAAATCAAAATCTTAAAGAGAATCCAGTTCTTATAATCGAAAAGGAGCCGAAAACAGGAGGATATGTCACCTCTTATGAACGGGAAGGATTTTTATTTGATACTTGCCAAATGATTCCTAATCTTTCCGATATCCTTGGCTACTTAGGCATTAATATCGACCTAAAGAAGTTTAAGGGATATTATATGCGTATTTTTATTGTGAATCCGAAAACTGATGAAGTAAAAGTTATCGAACTGCCTTCTGGGGTTGAAAATTTTAAAGAATGGTTAATAAAAGCATATCCAAGTAATGCTGACCAGATAGAGAAATTCTTAGACTATTCAAGAGCTATGTACCTTGAATTATTTGATTTAAAAGTTGAAATGGGGATAGTGGATATTTTAAAAGCTTTGATAAAATGTCCAAAAATCGTTTTTAATGGAACCAAAACTTTTTATGACTATTTTTCTAAATTCAAAATCAACGTACCAGAAGTAAAAGAAATTTTCAATGTATTTGCAGAATTTAGTGCTTTACCATCTGAAAGAGTTGCAGCAGTTGTACCTATTTCTGCCATGAATTCGCTTTTAGATGGTACTTTCCGTCCAACTAAAGGATTTATTGAACTTCCAAAATCAATTGAAGAACGATATAAAAGTCTAGGTGGAGAATTAATGCTCAACACTAAGGTGGTCGATATTCTAGTTGAAGACGGTCAAGTAAAAGGTGTTAAACTTGAAACAGGTGAAGAAATTCATTCGGATTATGTGATCACAACAATTGATCCAAAGGTAGCGATGATTAATATGGTAGGTTTGGAGACTTTAAGAGAATTAAACGGCAAATATGCAAAGAAAGTCGAAGATGTAAAAATGTCCACTTCCTCTATGAATCTAAGCATTGGATTAGATGAAGAGATCGATTTAGCAACTTTAGGACTAGATTGTGGTTATAATGTTATTACCACGGGAGAAGATACCTATGATCGCCTATTTGATGCTTATGAAAAGGGAGAGATAGGGTTCACTGATAAAAGATTTCATATTGGAGTTGTATGTCCATCATTAACAACTGGAGGTAAACCCAATATCACCGTAAGAATAACCCCTATGGCTTTAGGAGACTGGCAAGAATTGCGAGAAAAAGATTATGCCAAATACAAAGAACGAAAACAAAAATGGGCGGATTTTTTTATTGATAAAGTTGAGAAATATTTAATACCTAATTTGCGTGAACATATAGTTGTATTAGACATTTCTACACCCGCAACTTATGCTCGGTACTCTGGGTCACCTACCGGAGCGATATATGATATGGCTCCTTATACGGATAATTTTGGAAGAACAAGATTAAAAATGAGAACTCCAGTTAAGGGCTTATTTCAACCAAAGTTTGTTCATGGTGTATTTGGATGCCTTCTTGCTGGAATGCAAGTAAATGATATGATTCTTGATGGAAAAATAATGAATGGAAATGCTCGTTATAAAGTATAATCTAATCCAAAATTTTTTTTCTCTTTTTATGATAGCCTACTGTGACTTGTATCCTTTTTGTATAGATAATCTTAAGAAATATATAATTCATATAGTCTAGTTAAGCAAAGAGAATTTGAGAAAAATTATAATGAAATTCTGTAGAATAAATCCTTACTTAATCCTTGCTTATTTGATAATGCTAGGATTTCAACTATACTTTTGGGATTTCATTATCGATGATGCATTTATTAGCTTTAGATACGCTAAAAATCTTTATCAACACAATCAATTGGTTTTTAATATAAATGAATTGCCTGTTGAAGGCTATTCTAATTTTCTCTGGGTTATATGGATATATTTTGGTTTCATTCTGGGTTTTGAACCTATATTATTCAGTAAAATTTCTGGAATGATTTTCACTCATATCTGTCTTTATATATTATACAAATTAGGTCTATTATTAAAAAAAAGTAAAATTTCAAGTGCAATTATAGTTATTTTTTATACATGCCTCTCGAATGTTGCTTTATGGTCCATAGGTGGATTAGAGACGTCCTTGTTTATCTTATTACTTTTAATTGCAGTCTATTTTTTCATTGCGAATCTAATTAGGACTACCTCTTATTATATTATAGGGGCTTCCTTCTTTTTTTCATTAGCTAGCCTTACCCGCCACGAGGCTACTATAGTGTATGCTATCTCCATCATTTTCTTAATCGGAATACAAATCAAAAAGCGAGATTTGTTTTCATATGGTGGAATTATAAAAGTATTACTTATGGTTTCAAGTGGCGGATTAATTTACATGCCCTATTTCATCTGGAGGGTAAATTATTATAACAGTATACTCCCACATACATTTCTAGTGAAATCTACACCAATTACATTCGTATTCTTGCTAGAACAATTTATGTTCTATCTTCCTTTAATATTGATAATTTTACCAGGAATCTTCTTAATTTTAGTACGAATAAAAAAGCAGAAATTTTTCTATCATTTAGATCCTAAGAATATTTATTTAATAATGGTAATCTCAACATTTTCTTTTATTTTATTTTTCCTCTCCAGTTGGATGCCAGGATTTCGGTTTGCTATTCCAATTATACCCTTGATTTTATTATTAATTCCTGATTCGTTAAATTTTTTTTATAATTTAGCAAAAAAGTTTCAAGATGATATCAAACTCTTAAGTTTTGGACGTTATTTTACTATTACAACGATTTGCATATCTCATCTAATGTTATTCTTTTCGTTCAACTCTTATGTTTACATCTATTCAGTTGGAATTGATGAAATTAATATTAAACTTGGAAAATGGATTAACCAGAACACTAACCAGAGTGCATCTTTAGCAATATGGGATGTGGGAGCAATACCATTTTATGCAGATATACGTACTATTGATATTTATCCGGAAAGCTTACAAGATAAGCATGTATTTCAAAATCCTGAGGATGCTGATTACATCTTAGAGCAAAATATCTCTCTTCTCATTCTTAATGACGAATATTTTGACTATATTAAATCGGATTCGCGTTTTATGACGAATTATCACTTAATATTTAACGCTCAGCTTTTTTATGAAGAAAATCATTTAAGGATTGATTATATCTATCAAGTATATCTATTCAATGGTTATTATATTTCGAATACATCAATAACTAGTTTAATAAATTCATCTCCAAGATTTTATATCTAAAATCTTTTTTATATAGTTTAATGGGATATTAATTTCGGTACAATAAGAAGAAATATGATTAGGGATACTCCTCAATCTGATACTAACGATTCAAGAAAGAAGAGATACTTAAGTATTGATGTCTTTAAAGGATTTTCTGTTCTCTTAATGGTTTTTGCCAATACTTTCTCACCTTTCGAAAATGTTCCAAGTTGGAGCCAGCATGCTGTTGATTTTGGGTTAACATATGTAGATTTAGTTGCCCCCTTTTTTGTATTTATGGTAGCACTTAATTTTAAAATCTCTTATACTCATCGATTAAAGATAAAGGGAAAAAGAAATACATATTTGAGGTTTATTCGTCGCTATCTTATATTCATAGGACTGGGCTTAGTTCTTACTATGTATGTCGCACCGGGAGAATTTTACTTCCGCTGGGGTACTTTACAGGTACTCGGGACAGCTGGTTTAGCATTGTTATTTCTTATTCACCTAAAAACATTTATAAGACTCATTATTTCATTTTCAATGCTAATAGCTCATCAGTTATTATTGGTGACGAATGTAAATCCCTTAATTTATAATTCTATTGAAGGTGGAATATTTGGTATGCTCTCCTGGACAGCGATGATGATACTCTCTTCTTGCATTGTAGAAGGTTTACTAAAGAATGAAGTTAGGAAGTTTTTTCTTTATGGAGGAATAATTTTAACATCATCAGGAATTATAGTTAACTTCTTTATTCCTTTTAGCAGGGCATATATTTCAGCTTCATACACATTGATCTCGGTGGGTATATCATCCTTGATTTATTTTATTCTCTATTATATTTTTGAAATTCTAGCTAAAAGTAAACCAATATTGAATAAAGAAAAATTTTTCAGTGTCGTAGGAAAAAATGCTTTTATTTTGTACTTATTAGATTTCATGATTGCATATTCAGTATATTATTCAATTCCCTGGGATGCACCAGCGATTTTAATCTTTATTGTTGCATTTATCAGCGTTTTTGGTATCTGGCTAATCGCTTTTTTAATGGACAAAGCAAAAATGTATATTGTAATTTAAGAGGAGAAATATGGAGAAAGTAATAACAGAACTAAGGACGCAAACGATAATTACGCAGAGATTCTTAAGTATAGACATATATAAAGGCATCATGATAGCATTTGCGATCTTTATAAACGCTACTTCTTACTTTCAATATACTCCCCCTTGGAATAAAGGATCAGAACTCTATGGATTAACTTATGTTGACTTATTTGGCCCATTTTTTCTTTTTGCTCTAACAATAACTTTTGAAAAATCATTTTCTCGAAGATTAGAAATTTATGGAAAATTTAATACATATAAACATTTCATTCGGAGGTTTTCAATTTATATCTTAATTGGTTTTATAATTACATTAAATATTGAATCTACTGGTATTATGCTAAAATGGGGTACATTACAAATGCTTGGAATGACTGGTTTATTTCTCCTTCTCATCATTAAAGTCAAAGTTTATCTACGAGTTTTGATTGCATTAATTCTTCTTACGGTATATCAATTTATTATTTTGCAGATTAATGAATTAGAAATCGCAACTATTCCCCACGGTGGTGTAATAGGATTGTTATCATGGTTTTCATTTGCAAATTTTGCTTCAATTGTTAATGAATTGTTTATAAAGAATAAAAACATGACCCAGTTTGGTTCGCTTGGAATTTTTTTCCTAATTCTTGGATCATTAACAAGTTTATTTCTTAATATTAGCCGACAGTTAGTAAATATGTCATTTATTTTTATTTCTTTAGGTATTTCAATACTTATTTGTTTGGTTTTGTTTTATATGTTTGAAGAATTGAGTGTTAAATGGCTTTGGCTTAAAAAGGAAAGATTTTTAAGCATTCTAGGAAAAAATACTTTATTTCTCTATATACTCCAATCCTTTTTTAAAATTATTCCTTATTTCTTATTACCTTATAATACTATTCCAATAATATTTTTTAGTTTTGGAATACTAATGGTATTCTTAAATTATGTTTTAGCCTATTTGCTTGATAGATTTCAAATCTATTTGGTTTTTTGAGCATTCTTATTTTAAATTTATAATCATATCAATTTAAAAAATTTTTAAACTAAAAATTAACATAAATCAAAGGAATTATTGCCATATTAATAGATAAAGAAAATCAGATAGCAATGCTGATAAGGCAGAAGATTTAATAATAGAAATTTTTTCAAAATTTAGTTATTAAGATTTTTAGAATTATTATTAGATCTAACATTTAACAAGATTTAACGGTCCTATAACAAAATCTTGAAATAATATCTTCTTGCACTGCGCGAGGTAAATCATTAAATCTAGCACTATAACCTGAAACTCGAACCATTAAATCACGATACAATTCCGGAGAATTCTGTGCTTTTAATAAAGTATCAGCAGAGATTGCATTAAATTGTATGTGCAAGCCGCCTCTATTAAAGTAGGTTTTTATCAAGGTGGAAAGGATTTTTCCATTATCTAGTTCTGCAATGTCTGGATCTATATTTAAAGTGCAAGCTAATCCATTAGAGAATATTGAATGATTTACTTTGGTAATGCTATTTATTGTAGCAGTTAATCCCTCTCCTTTACTAGTTCCAGGTGCAACATCTTTTATTAAAGGCTCTCCTTTTTTCCTTCCAGAAGGTAAAGCACCTGTAAATATTCCAAACCCCACATTTGTAGTCATTGCATGAACTCCTATTCGATATTCCCCTCCACGAGCACATTTAAATCCTTGTACTGCTTCATGGATAATTGAAGCTAATTTACTTGCATAAAAGTCAGCTTTTTCATTATCACATCCGTATTTTGGGCACTTATTCAATAAATATGATCTTAATTCTTTATTCCCTCGAAAATTCTTTTTAATAGCTGAAATTAATGAAGGAATATCAACAACTTGATTAGTAAAAACAGCATGATCAATAGCTGCTATTGAGTCAACTACATCTGCAAATCCAGTTAGATGAATTCCAGAAAAATTGTATTTTGCTGAGCCTTTATTTACATCAATTCCAGCTTCAAAACAATCTCGAATGCATAATGTCATCAAAGGCGTAGGTTTTAATTCTATATGGGCGTGTTGATATGAATTTGCCGCGATAATCGCCATTTCCATGACTTTTTTAAGTTTACTTTTGAAAGAAACTAAAATATCTTCAATTGAAGAATATCTGTCTATATCAGTTTTATTTGAAATAGATTTACTTAGTAATGTATTTTCAGTACCTAATGCGAGTTCTAAAGCTTTTGGTAAATTTAGAAATATCGCTCCAGTATTATCAAAAGATAAACCTGAGGTAGAAAGACCAACACAACCTACAATGCCATAATTTCGTGCTTCTTCTAAGGGTATTCCACAGTTTAATAATGCTTGAATAGCTGCTTCATCACCATATAAACCAATAATGTTCCTACTTTTAGATATTATATTTGAAATTTCTTGAAATAATTCTTTCGGAGTATTTTTGTGACACCTTATTATTACATTTGGACTTGGAACAGCAGCATTTTTGTGAGCCGATAAGAATGAATATGTTAAATCATTCGTAGCATCATTTCCATTAATATCAACCCCTCCAATAACAACTCCCTGGGTCGTAGCCATTCCTCCGAAATATTGTGTAGCGATTGAATCGTATAAAGCTACAATTTCATTTGTTTTTAAAATCAAGTTTCTAAATAATCTTACTGCTTCATTTTTGTCTCCATTATAATATTTCAATAAATATTGATCTATTCTCCCAAAAGATATTCCATGTTCAAAATTCTCTAAATGAAGAGCGAGATGTATAAACCATATAAATTGAATTGCTTCATGCAAATCTCTTGGAGGATTTTCTGGCACATGCTTGCATGATTCAGCAATTTTCAATAATTCTGTTCTTCGATAAGGATCTGATTCATCTTTTGATAGTTTGAAGGCTTTATTACTATATTTATTAGCAAATTCTATGAGTGCTTCTATTAAGATTTTCATTGACTTATAGAATGCTATTTTTTCATCTGCTCTTGGATCAATCCCTAATACCTTTAAAAATTCACTTATTTTTTCTTTAGAGTGTTCTAAATAATATTTTAATCCTTTTTCAAGTAATCGTTCGTAATCAATAACGGCATGGGCTATTCCACCTCCTTCTGTAGAAACATAAGCTATACCTCTATATAAAACATCAAAAACATTTTTAGGAGCTATTTCATCAGCATATACTTGAACTCGATTATTTTCATAAAATGGGGCAATTTTTTCTTTCAATAATATGGTATCTTTGTCATGTATTTTGATTGGATTAACTTTTCTAATTGAAATAGAATCCAATTCTCTCATTATTCGTAGTCCGGTCGCTTCAGGCCTAGGAATTGCAACGGGAATTATAACATCAAAAGTCCCAACAATTATTTCATCTGGGCGAATAAGGATTGGTAAATTTTCTAAAGTATATTTTAATCCCTTTGCTTGTTTGATTAATTCTGAAACCGCAGGTTTTTCCTCCAATGCTTTCATATATGATAAGGGTACAATTAAAGAAAGAGTAGGAGTTTTACGAACGAGATCTTGTAATAGATTAACAATCAAATCAATCCCTATAAAGAATTAATTATTAAGAAAATGAAAATTAAGCCATTTAAAAATCTTTATATTCGCTATTTTTGATATTTGAAAATGATTTGAATCTGATATAGCATAACTAAAAAAACTCTAATTTCTGATAAGTCAGAAACATGAGAAAATTGGCACAAAGGTTTAAAAAACTAATTACCATATAAATTAAATGTCTCGCGAAATTCAACAATAGTATTAATTGAGTTCAATTATGACTGAAATTGAAAGTATTATTAATATATTTCTATTAGATGAGGATTTAGAAGATTTCAGAAAAATTGAAGATCTAGATGATGTAATCAATGAAAAATTAAATTCTAGATTAGTCTATCTACTTTGCGATCCTAAAAATAAAATTTTTTGGATTTGGAATGGGGCTAAAGCTAATGTCCGTATGAAGTTTATCGCAAGCCAGAAAGCACCAATAATACGTGATGAATATGGTATTGATTTTAAAATCATAAGAATTGATGAGGATAGTGAGCCTTCTAAATTCAAAGATTTCTTAGGACTAGGTTAAAGGAAATAATCGTTTTCGAAAATTACTCCTCAGTTTTGTAACATTAAGATATTCATCTCCATAGTACTCAAATATTAAGTTTCACCGTGAAAGATACATTTCACGATCAAAAATCAATTTTTATCTAGAAAATTTCCTAAAAGAATTGTTGAGAGGGTTATTGATACAAAATTCAATAAAAATATTTAGCTATATAAATAGTAAATTTTTTCATTAAATCAGGTGGTAATATAATTTGTACAATAAAGAACCAAAGTTAAAAACAACTGAACTTGCAATCCAAAATTTCGAAAAGATTAAACAAGGCTTACAGGGAATTTATGAAATCTTAAATATTACATATTCAGATGATAATACTTACTTTTTAATGGCCCAAGATAACATTCGGGCTATATATGGGAATTTTTTAGAATTAATGACCAATAAAAATGGAACGATAGGATTAATTGAAAAAATCAATTGCGCTGAAATCGATCTAGATATTCCATTAGATGGTTTATTATAGATAAACCACTTTCTTATTGATTTATAAAACTTCTTATTTAAGAACTTTCCCTGTCTCTAAATACCAGAGATATAGGTCTAATTCTGCCATGTTTAAATTTAGGTCTTCTCCCAAACTCATTAAAACTTCTTCAATCTCATGGTATTTCCTTTTGGTCATCGTTTTTGGTTTCTCAATCAAATTATATTTCTGTAATAAATCAACTATGTGGAAATCAATTATTGCATAATTTGTAAAACCAATATTTCGTAAAAAGTGACTGCTCTCTTTATAGCCTAATCCCTTGATAGTCTTTACTAAATTATGTCTTAAAGTTAGTCTATCTTCAGACGAAAATAATATTTCATTTAACTGTTCCAAGCAACTTCTAGCATTAATAATATAATTAGCTCGTACGTTTGGAAACCTATATCCGTATTCTTTGAATTTATTTACTAAACTCCCTTCAGAAAGATTTAAAAAATCGCTACCTATAAGATCATGAATTTCAATACACTTTTCTGCACCACAGTTCGCGGTCATTATACAAAAGCAGAGTTCAACGAAAATATCTTCTATGCTCCTTTTTTTAATTTCTGAAAATTCCTCCATTCTTGAATTAATGACTTGAGCAATTTCGCTATTCTTAAGATTTTGTATTGAATTTATTAAATCTTTCATATTTTATTTATTATTAATCGTGATTTAAAATTAACACCATTTAATTTGATAAGTGTTATTGGACTGTTCATTGAGTTGATTAATCAGTATGAATAAAAAAAATAAAGTTATTGTCCTTGGTTCATTAGCGTTTGATTATATTATGGCATTTGAAGAAAATTTCGTAAATGCCGTGTCTATTGATCCTGATAATGAAAAATATCAGAGTACGGTAACAGCAAAAACTCGGATTCAAAGATTTGGAGGAACCGCAGGAAATATTGCATATAATCTAGGATTACTTAATATTGCTCGAGTATCATTATTCGGCTCAGTTGGAACAGATTTTGAGCATCTTGGCTATAAAACACACATCAGTAGATTTAAGAATATCGATATTGGAGTAGATGTACACCATGATCTTTTTACCGCTGCGTGCTATATTGTGAATGATGTTAAAGCAAATCAAATGATCGTATTTCATGGAGGCGCTTTAGATCGTTCACGAGACATTAAACTTTCTGAAAAAATCAAAGATCCCGAGAATTATCTTTATGCTATAAATTCAACTCAAAGTGTAGAAGCAATGACCTCATTTGCAGAACAATTATATGAGATGGGGATTCCAATGATTTTTGACCCTGGTCAAGTAACTCCTCTTTTTCCTAAACACAAACTTCTTGACATTATAAGACAATCTGAGATATTGATAGGTAATAGCTATGAAATTAACCAAATAAAGGTTAAAATTGAGCTTTCAGAGGAGAATCTTCTTGATTATGTGAAAGCTATAATCATTACTCAAGGTGAAAAAGGCTCAGAATTATTGTACCGCGATGATAGCAAACAAATCTTTAAGATTGAGATTCCAATTGCAAAGCCTCAGAAAATAATAGATACTACTGGAGCAGGAGACGGTTATCGTGCTGGAATTTTAAGTGGCTTAATTTTAAATTTGACTTTACTAGATTCTTGTCGTTTAGGTTCTATAGTTAGTTCTTTTGTAATTGAAACTAGCGGGGCACAAACTCAAACCTATACCGTTCAAGACGTTAGAAAGCGTTTTTTCGATACTTATGGATACGTTCCTTCTGGATTAGAAAGATTATAAAATTTCTTCTATTAGTATCACCCTTATAATACTCTACATAATAAGCATATCAGAGATTTTAAAGATCGAAAAAGAATATTCATTTGTACACAGAAATTATGTTTCTCAATAGTACGGATTGCTATAACAAAAAAACAGCTTTCTACTATGATTTAAAAACAATTTTTTAGATAATTAATTTAGAATATAGGATTTGCGTATGATAATGACACAAAATAGCGATGACTTCGAATTCGATTATTATCAGAATATCCTAGATTTTTTTCAAAACAAACGGTTCGATAAAACATCAAAAGAGATTTGGATAAGCAAGACCTATATAAAATTAATGAAAGTTTTAGAACGGACAAAAAATAAAGAATATGTAAAAAATGCTATTTTGATTCTTTTATCATTATTTGAAGAAAATGCTCCTGATTTTTATAATAATCAAGGAATTAATTCTAACAATATTGCTCCTGAAGAACGAAGATCGTTCAAAACGATTCTAAAATCAGAATTTATTGAGGATTATCCTAATTAATTCTCTCTCTAAATTGTTATTGCCATTCATTAGGAACATTTTTTGATATACTTAAATTTATTAGCTACTTTTTTTATTAGCTTTATAACTTTTTACTTTAGAATAATTAGGGTTATTATGTATAAGAAACTATATAAAAGAACTATAATTTCAACTATTTTCTTTATAATCTTTCTGGGTAGCATTTTCTATAATACCGGAATTTCAAATCAAAATTTAAATAATTCCTCTAAATTCAATCCAATAATTAAAGATGTTTCTAACGATTTAGGCACTCAATCAACTATCTTTAAGGGAAACTTAAATGCGCTTAATATTACTGACTATGGAAATTTATATAGCACCGATCAAGCAATCCAATTAACAGACCAAGATGATTATGATTTATCCTATTATTTAGATGATGTTCATGACTGGTCAGTTTCTAAAATAGAGCATAAAGTTAGTGATATTAGAGATACACGAAATTGGATTAATAACTGTGAATTTCAAAGTCCAGATATTTATCGAAATTATGAAGCTTTTGAACTCGATGGATATAGCAGTCCGCATACTCCAAACTGGAATAATCCTGAACATGAAATTCAAGTATCAGGAGCAAAGTACATTAGAGCACACTTTTTAAATTATTCCTTTGAAAAGGATTATGATTTTTTATTAGTGGCAAATGATTCAGGAGATGTTATATATCTTAATGATAGTATCAGTTATGATATTTATTCTCCATGGATACCAGGAGACACACTAAAAATCGATTATCATTCTGATGGTTCAATTGATTGGGATGGATATTATATTGATTATTATGAATTCATTAATGATACTTCAAACATAAGTTTTGAAGAATGGGGTTTTGATTATCAAAAAAACCATGAATTGGGCATTAATAATTATGGATCTGGAGAAATTGGTAATGAATCAGCAATGTTTGTTGCGATGCATCCCGATTTTGATTATTCTGACAGTATTGACGATTTCTGGTATGAAACTGGCGCATTTTCTGAAATTTATCAAAATATCACTATATCCAGAAAAGCAGTAATAGACGCTTCTATATCTTTTGATTATTATTGTCAATATGGATTAAAAACAAATGATAATTACATTTATGTCGCTATGAATGATCAAAAATTATTCTCGATTGGCATGGCAGACGTTGTTGATTTAGGGAAACGTAAATGGCACCATTCCGGAAGTATACCTTTAGATATTTGGCTAAATGGAACAAACATTTTTGATAGTGATTTGGTTCATCAACCATTAAATCTCTCATTAGGTATTAAAGTAGCTACAGGATGGGGTTATGGACGAATAGAAGACGTTCTACAAAATGTAATTTGGTTTGATAACATTAAATTAGAAATGATCACAATTGCTAATGCGACTCAATCTGACATTAATTTGAGAATAGAAGGTGCTAGCTTAATCGATAGTGATGAATGGGGAAGATCAGCAATAGATTTTACGAATAAATGGGTGTCAAACCCGATAACTCAAACAATAAGCACGCTCTCCCCCAATCTAGAGATAAAATTAAACACCACGTTATACGGTTCAAAATTAGGAACCTCAAAGTACAATCATCAGAATGATGAAGGAATTACATATAATATATTGGATAATCATACGATTATTTGGGAGTTCTATCATAATTTCTACATGCCCTCTCAATATTCGGATTTTAAATTCTCTGTTGATAAACCTGAAAACTGGCAGATATTATCCGTTTTAGATCCTACTTTTTTATCAGTTCCTTTTGATGGAGGGAATTCAGGAGATTTAACAGTAAATATTACTGAAGAAAATGCTAAATATCCTGGTTGGTGGAAATTTACAGCAACTTCTCCAAACTATATTCAATCTGAAAATACTAAGCTTTCTAAAAATGGAGTTTGGGGAATTAATGAATTTAAATCGGGAGACTTCGTTCAAATTAAAACTCAACTAAACTACTCTAGCGAAATTCCTGGAAGTCTTAGTCAAACTCAAATTAACTTAACGATTTATGATCCTAGTAATAATCTATGGTTTCAACATTCAGCTACTCCTCTCGTGAATGGGACTCTGACTTTTCCCGAGATTCAAATAGCTTCAGATAACACTACAGGTGGAGTCTATACATATAATCTCCTATGGACCAATGGAACAGCATTAGGAGGATATAATTCTAGTTTTGTTATTAATCATAATTCCTATTTTACCCTATTGGAGCCTAATGATGCTTTATTTGACAACACTACAAGTGCCTATGTAGGAGAACTAATCCCAGTACGATTGTATTTGCGTGATTTAGAAAATAATGCTTCTATTTCTAATGCTATTGTTTCTTTCAATTTGAGCTCAAGTACTAGTTACTTTACTGAAGGGGTTAGCGGGATTTATGAAACAATAATTCATACTGCTGATCTAGGGGCATTCGGAGCATATGATATTATAATAAATTTTACTAAAGTTGGTTTTGAATCCAGTCAGTTAATATTAACGATTAATTTAGGAGAATTAAGCCGACTTCAACGATTAGAATCTGATTCAAAAATTGAAATCAATTCAAATAGTACTATAAAGTTTAGATATTATTCAGATGTTGATGAAGAGGGTATAAGCGGAGCTATTGTTAGCGTTAATATATCCAATGCAGCTTATTATACTGTCACAGAATTAACCGATGGACAATATGCTATTGAATTTTCAACAAATTTCCTCTCTGGCTTAGGTGTTTATCGATTTAAATTTACTTTTGAATCAATAGGTCATGAGTCTCAAGAATATATCTACCAATTTCAAATAGTTGAACCAATAACTCCAGGTGGAGAGCCAAATTATTTATTACTTATAGGTTTCATTCTTGCTATATTATTAAGTTCAATTTTAGGAGCACTAAGTATCCGATCATACGTATATCTTCCACGAAAACGCAAAAAACAATCAGATTTATTATCTCGGACTCAAAGATATAAGGATATGGAGAATATCCAAGCAGTAGTAGTAATCCATAAGTTAAGCGGCATACCATTATTTTCTAAGAGTTATTCAATATTAGAAAAGCAAAAAAAAGAACTTTTCTCTGGATTCATTCAAGCAATAACTACCATTGGTGAGGAAATTTTAGGAGAAAAGAAAGAACAAGAAAAATCTGATAGCATAAATACTTCAGAGAGCGTGGAACGGATAATTGAACTAGACTTTAAATATTTTTATTGTTTAATCTGTGATCGCGGAGAACTTCGTATCGTATTGGTATTAAAGAATAAAGCCTCCCAGAGATTAAAGGAACAGACTGCTAACTTTTCATTGGGCTTAATGCTACAATTATCAGAGCAGATCGAAAACTGGGATGGATCATTAGACAAATTTGAGCAATTAATTCCCCCCATTTTAAATAATTATTTCGAATTATACTACAAAGAAGCATTTATGCTCAATAACGTAAGCCAGATAGCAAAAATCAAAGAAAAGAATGATATGAGTAAAATGGAAACTCGAATTTTAAATGTTATTTATTCCGTTGCGAAAAGCAAAAAAGAATTCTATTTAGACCAACTTTTAGAAATCGTCCATGAGGAAGACAAAAATAAAGTTATTGATGGATTAGAATCTTTATTACAAAAAAAGATAATAGTTAGCACCAAAAACTAATTCTTATTTATTTTTTCCTATCTTATAATTATTAGAATGAATACTGAAGAAAAATTTAACTTCAAATGCGTTCATTGTGGAAACTGTTGTACTGATCCAAGTACTATAGTTAATCTTAGTTATTCCGATCTACTTAGAATACAAAAAGGTTTAGACCTTAATTTGAATGAATTATTAGAAATAGTAGGTTTTTATATTTTTACCACTAAATTAGATGATTCCACCAGAAAAAAGTTAGTAACTCCCCCTCTTAAAACTGAAAAAGGCTTCTCATATATCGGATTACTTAAAGAGAAAAATGGTCAGTGCATTTTTTATGATAATAGAGACAAGAGATGTAAGATTTATTCACTTAGACCTAATTTTTGTCGAACTTTTCCCTTTACTTTCCAATATAATCAGAATTCTGATGAGTTAAAAATACTTATCACAGACAAGGGAAAAGAATTTTGTCTTGGTTTAACTCAAGATGCTCCTCCTATAGATAAAACATACTGGCTTAAATTAGGAGAAAGAGTGTTAATGGATCTAAAGAAAAATTACAGATTTATAGAACAATGGAATTCATTAGTAAAAAATAAAAAGGTAAAAGCTTCTGCAAAAGAATTTTTACAGAAATTGCTCAAGTTAGACGAAGATAAAAAGAATTAAGAAAAGTCTTCAATCTGATATAAAGCAAGACAAACCCAAAAAAGCATCCGAACTTCTACTTTAAATGCTAACTGATCATTTTGCCAATTAAATGCATTATCTGGCGGATTCTCAATAAAAAATCGACTATGACTTTTTATATAATTTACTAAAGTTCTGATTAATTCATCATTAGAGTTATCTAAATCTAGTAATTTTAAGATTAATAGTCCTCTTGCAGAATCAGTTAAGTTATGATTAACGGACCCATCGTCTTTTAACGCATTCTTTAATTCACTATAATAAATATTTTTTAATCGAGTGATATCTCTGCTTTCTTGGATTAATTTTATTGTTGCTAAATGGCATAATATGTCTAGGGGAATACTTTTATCTGGAAATGTAGTAACATCCATCGAGATTAATTCTTTAAGTAAATTATTTTTATCTCTAATGATATTTCCTTTTTTTTCTAATAACTTTAAGGCAATTAATGTATAAAAATTTAAAATTAGCTTTTCAGGTATAAAAGAGATAAATTCATTTTCGAGGAACATTTCTATGTCAAGTAAATCGACAATATCTGTGTTATCAATAATGTTTAACTCAGATAATATTGAAAGACCATAAGCATTACTTATAGGATTAGGTTTGTGGTAGATTCCAGAACTGAATACTCGTGTATTAACAAAAAGTTTGAGATATTCTTCGATTTTTTGCGCAGAGAGTGGTATATCAGTTCCAATCAGTCTCATAATACTAATTAAGTAAAACAAATTCTCTAAATCTAAAAATTCTGGGTTCTCTGCGATACAGGCATTTAAATTTTGGATATTTATATCCAAATCTTTTACTAGATCTTGACGTAATGGAGAAAAATTACCAAAAGAATGAGCGAAAGTTGTCCCACTCTCATCTAACTCTCTCATTGCCCCCGTTAAATCTTCAAGGTCTTGTTGTAAACGTTTTTTTTCAAGGTCATTTTCATTCGGAGTTTCTATAAGACTTAAAATACTTTCCCTTGCATTTTTTAACTGATCCATAATATCTTCTTCTTGTTCAGGAGGGATTTGGACTTCCGGTGCATTATTAAAACTTCCCAAAATAATTGTAATGCTACGTAAATCTACATAATGATTAATCTGTTCAAGTACATCTAAAAGAACCTGTTTTTCTTCCAATGAGATTGGATTATGATTTCTATAATGAATCAATTTTTTTTTAAATTTCGGAGGAAGTAAATCAAAGAGATCGAGATTCTCAAGTTTATTTTCATCCACTTTTATGATGTATTCTATCAAACTAACAAATAAATATCTATTGACGTATTCCTTTAATTCCTTTTCATAAAATTCATTATAATCTTTATAAGAATTAAGTCTTTCCGAGAAAACTTTTTCAAATATAAATTCTGTTGGCACTAATTCCTCAAGTGGTATCCCAATAGTGTTTAGAGCTGAGTTAGTTGATGTTATTATCTTTTGAATTGTTTCTTGCTTCTGGAAATCAGTATGCTGTTCCAATTTATTATAGATTGTTATTTTTTTAAATGATAGCAAATCTTTGATGTAGGCATGACATTTATTTAAGAATTCGATAACTTCTGTTTGATATGTAAGGCAAAAGTTTGATAAGAAAAAATTTACTTGCTCCATAATAATCCCTAAAATGCTTATAGATAATCAATAATTAAACAAATTATAAAGGATGAAAAAATATTTAACTTTGTTCCATATCAAGGATGTAAAATTTGGAAAAAATTATTATTCCTCGATAAGTAAACTAAATATTAATGAAATATGCTAAGAATTTAGGAGACAAGATGGATATTTCTTATTATAATTATTTAGCTGAAGATTATAACCATAAAAGACAAAAGCCGTGGAAGGCATTGCAACATTTCTTAGAATATGTTCAGATTGATAATTTAGATTCGCCAGATTTTTGTCTTGATATTGGTTGTGGAAATGGCCGAAATTTCCCTTTAATCTCTTCATTTTCAAATCATATTATAGGGCTTGATAACTCAATAGAACTATTGAAACTCGCGCAGAAGAATATTGAGAGACAATTGACTACTCCTCATATGAATAATATTGATATCCAACTAATTTTATGTTCGATAGGTTCAATTCCGATAAGACTAAAGACGATAGGTGGAGTATTTATGATAGCTGTAATTCATCATATTAAAGGTAAAGCAAAGAGGAGATATATTATGAAGCAAATCTATGAAATTGTTAGTGATAAAGGTTGGTTAATTGTATCTTTATGGCGGAAATATCAGAAAAAATACAAATGGTACTTCATTAAGGATTTAATGAAGAGATTTTTTTTACCAGAATATAAAAAAAAACAGATAGAATCTGGTTTTAGTGAATTCGGGGATAAAAATGTCCCATGGATTCTTTCTAAAGAAAACAAAATCATTTCTCGATTTTATCATTTCTTCTCACGTAAAGAAGCTAAGCAACTAATGAATGATTTTAAGACTTTAGAAATAGTTAAGTTAGGGGGTCCAGGAAAAGCGGATAATTTTTTTTTCTTATTAAAAAAGATGAACTAAATAGGATGACATATAGTTGAACTATACGCTTTTGAAATAAATGGCTTAAAGTTTTCATAATATTTCTCGATAATTGCGGTATGAATGTTAATTAAGCGTTCTGAGATATCACAGTAAAAAATTCCATGGATACTTTTTTCGGAGTAAAATCGTTTCTGTATCATTTTCGAACGTTTTCCAAACCATGTAGTAAACTCATGACTTTGAAGCCATGAATTCTCCTTAGATGTAATTACTAATCCTATCGAATTATAAGTGTTTATTGAAGCCTGAATTTCACGCCCATAATAAAAATTTTCACGCTCTTTTTTTTCCCAATTGATCTCCATTTTGGCATTCGCGCCCCATATCTCATCATAGTCATTTTGGGAATGAAGGATAAGATGTCCGTTATCTTGATCTCCATCAAATCCAACTTCTTTAAACCATATTGGCATCCGAGTTAGCTGTATATTTCCTTCGGGTTTCTCATATACGTAATAATTGTATTCCATTTATTTATACCCTTGATCTCAGATTTAAAAAAATTTTGAAAAAGCTATCTATAATATAAAAAGAGGGTCTTTTATTTCTTGACTAATTCCTTACCTTCTTCGATCCACTTTTTAATTCGGTCCTCAGTGCACCCTTTTATTAATTGACCCAATTCACTAGGTTCTTCCAATAATAGCTCTTCTACACTATTTACACCCAATTCGTTAAATTTCTTTTCAGTTGCAGGACCTAAACCCGAAAGTTCAGTAAGTGCCATTCTACCTTTTGCGGTAGTAGATTCGGCTTTCGTAACTTTAGGAGTTTCTTTGATTGGTGCAGGTTTTACGACCGGTCTCACTTTTTCTGGAGCAGGAACTTTTTCTTTCCTAACTTTTGTTCTCTCTGCTTTTGGTTTGAATTCTGTTCTCCGTTTCTCTTTTGGTTTAAATGGTTCGCGTTTCTTAGATGTACTTTTAGGGAGCTTTAGGTTGACTAGGACATCAATATTTTCCTTATGAGCGGACTTTCTTAAAAAATCAATTGGAATATTTTCATTCCTAAGTTCATTAACTTTTCTTCCCGCTTGATGAATCTCTTCCAAAGAGAAGCCTCTTCCTTTGCGGAAGTGAACATTTCGTGAAGGTGAGATTACAATTGCACTCATTTCTTTATTTTTCTGCATATTTGCTCTACCGTTTTTTAGTAATAAGCTATATAAGAAAAACAAGTAAACTTTTTATTTTTTTCTGTTTGGGTCTTAAAAGAGAATTTATCATTTGATAGAAATCGATTTAATATAAAAAGTAAATTTCATAATTGAATTATGTCTAATTGAACCAGTTTATTTAAGGATTCATAAATCTCTCTTTGAGGCTTACCAAAAGTCCGAGATATTTCCAGAGGAGAGGTTTTTCCATCACATCTAACCGCTATTTGAAAATCAAAATTAGAAATCATTCCCATGGAAACTATTTTCTTCAACACACTTACAGCAATCAATAATTTAGGAAATACTTCCGCAATAGTACCTCCATGGGTTAAATTCTCAATATCTGCTATGATTGTTTGAAATCGATTCTTTTCAGTGGTATCTCTAAATAGCTCAATATCGGATTTGTGTTTTTTCCAAAATCGATTAGCAATTTTACGTATAACATCAATTAAACGATCTGTGTTATCATCAGCATCAGAAATAGAACAAAACAATACTCTTGAAGGGGGATGATAAAAAATGACAATTGTTGAATTCTCGGATTCAACTGTTCGCATCAATTCGTCCTTTTTTTTTCCTTTAGCCATCGCATTTTGAATATTATCTATTATTCGATTAATCTCTTTAAAAAAACCAGTAATTATATCTTTATCAATTTCCCCTTCTCGAAAATCTTTAAAAGATGCCTCTAAAATAGATATACCGTTGTCCCCATCTATTAAGTAAATTTTATATATCAATTTCCCTGAAAAATAGAATTATTCACTTACAATTATAATAAAACTACCTTCTTAAGAATCTTCTTTATTATTTCATAGAATACTTAAAAATAAATGTGGGAAGTTATATGAGAATTACAAAAAGTAAAAGAGCTAATAATTAGAAAAAAATGTCAAAAAAACAATTTTATTTCATACTTTTAATTATCCTCAGTTCTAATATGGCTTCTTCTCTATTTCTTCAATCTATAATTATAAATAGGGAAAATACACATAGCCTAAATGCTTCAACAACATCCATTCCAAGTGAATACCAAATAAAAAATAGTGTAACTTATATGGTTGAAATCAACTTTTCTTTAAATCAAACCAGTGGATCTGGTAATTATAATTTCAAATTACCTAGATTGAATCATCGGGGTCCTAATTCAACACTTAGTCCTTTATGTCCTCCTTATCAAGAAAGTGAATTAGTCTATTATGATCTTTATGGTAATAACCCAAGCCAAACGTTACTAAATCATACGGATAGATTCAATAATACTTATGACTCCTTTAATGCCTCTCTTGGTCCTACAAATCAGGAAGTAAAGCTCAGTTCAAAATATATAATAAACCTCAAAGAAATAACATTCGAAAATATACTCCCTTCAGATATAGGAATATATAATACTTCTGATAATATTTTTGAACTTTATTGTAATAAATCTGAGACTTTCTACAATCGATCAGATCCCAACTTAATAGCTTTATCAAATAATATTGTGAATCCAACTGATAATCCAATTATTAAAGCAAATAAAATTATTAATTGGATCTCTGATAATATAGAATATAATGATAGTCTTGAGGTTGAGATAGGAGCCTCAAGTGCCTATGGAAATCTAACAGGAGATTGTTCAGAGTTTTCAAGTTTAATGATAACGCTTCTCAGAATCCAAGGTATCCCTGCTCGTAAAATTACAGGCTTTTGTATTTCAAATTCTCATAATTTTAAACCCGAAAAAGGAGAAGTATATACCTTTTATTCCACAAAAAGTGCAACTAACCTATTAGGGCATGCGTGGGTGGAGTATTATATCCCAGATATCGGCTGGATTGCATGTGATCCTACATGGCATCAAGCAACTAATACTTATTTCAATAGAATCGATTATCTGCGGTTTAATTATAATGTAGGCTCATGGTTTTTCTTTCCTCCAGATGAATTGCATAGCGAGTTTCCAATACCATATGCTACCGGGTCATATATAGGTACTTATAATTATGAATTTCAATTTAAGGTTACAGTACTCGATACTAATTACCTTAGCATAGATCCAATGATTCTTATCGTAATAGCAATAGTGGTTATAATAGTCGTAATTTCAATAATAACTATAATTTCTGTAAGGAAAAAGAGAAATAAATGGAATTTCTAAGAGGAAAACTTATATATAGGTTTTAATCAAATCTTTTAAATTTTTTATTAATCTTGGTAAAGATTTTTCTATTTTTTCTATTTTTGATGCATTCTCCATAAATAAAAGTAAATAGAGATTATAATTATCGACAATAATTCTCTGAAAGACAATCTTTTTAGATTGTTCAGTAATACCAGAAGTTACAATAAAATCTTTCTTTAACATCTTAAAGTCTTTAAATGTTTTATATAAAGTGGTAAAATGAGGTGCGGAAATCTCAAATACTTTATCTGAAACAGTTGAGTTTGAATAATTGGATAAGATGATGCCATTTTCATTCAACAAGAGAACTGCTTCTGAATTAGTTTTTTTCGCAAAAGAGCGTAATTGATTTCTAAAGAGTTCTCGATTTGGACTTAACCGGGAGAGACCAAATGAATAAGCAGATATAAGACTCCAATGGTCAAATATAGAAGTTTGGAAGATTTTCACAAAAAATGATTCAGAGCTTTTTCCTATCGCGTCAGTAATATCTTCAAGATTTTTTTTAATCTCTTTTGATTTTCTTAGATCAGGATCAAATTTGTTAATACATACAATTATAGGAGGAAACTCATCTAAATTTTGAAGAGAATTTAAAATTTTTTGATATAATGAAATAGATTCATTTATTCTTTCTGCATCTTGAATATCAATGAAATAGAACAATAAATCTACATTATAAAGATATACTTTTCCTTGTTCAAGAAATTTCTCTCTGTATCTTTTTTGACCTCCTAAATCCCAAATCGATATTTGTGAGTTTTGTTCTTCAAATAATTTCTCTTCTGTTCGTGAAATTCCCTTTGTAGGTAGAGTTTTTATGATTTCTGAATATCTTTTCTTAATTGCAAGCAAAAAGCTAGTTTTACCAGCCCTATCCAACCCTGTAAACAGAATTTTTAATTGTCGCTTGATTGAAAGTGGATCTTTTACTTCACTTGAAAATTCAAGTAATTTTTGTTTTAATTCGTCAATGATCAGTTTATTTTCTTCTAAAGTATTTTGGGCTTCAATTTTTGAAGCTGCATTATCAATTATAACGCGCAGATATTTCATATTCTCATAGAAAAAGATTTTGTTTGTTTCATCAATTAAAATGGTTATAGTAGCTGCCGTTGCATTTCCACGGGCCTTTTCATCAGGAATGAGAAAAAAATAGGTCAACCCATTTAATTTTAAATCGGGGAAAGGTAATATACCGAAATAATTTATTCCCTCAATAGTAGTTCCATTTTGATATACAGAATCGCCCATTAATAAACTAATGGTCTTCATGGCAATTAGTAATCGTGCAGATTCATCTAAATCTTCCGGCCAGTAAATAATAGGAGACGGTCCATCGTCATCGAACAAACTATATACAATACATTTTATAATTCCTCGCTTATGTTCGGTCATCTGATCACGGTTCTTTAAAGCAATATTTACTTAATTAAAGTAGATTTATCTAAGTATTTCCAGTAAACTACTCAGTTTTGGTCAATATTAAATTACAATATTTTAATAGATCAATAAACTAAGCGTTAATAAATTTAATTGAGAATAAGATTATTCTTTAAATTTAATACTTTTAATCTTAGTCTTGACCCAAACCTCTCTCAAAAAGTTTAATATTGCCTGGTTATCAGAATGGAACTCTTTAAATTCTTTTAAGCTTATTCTTGCCGTTGCGCCATGGGTAATTAGTGTATGGAAACTTCCTTGCATTTGGAGCGTTTCAAACAAATCCATTTCGGTGCTCTCCCCAAATTTCGTAGAATTCATATAATTTTCAATTGAAATCTGAGGAAAATGTCGTTGGTCTAGTTTTATAAATCTTTCAATAGCTCTTTTTGATGTATCTTCAATAAGAGTGAAACTTTTTTGGTATTTTACTGATAACTCATTACATACTTCTTCCATTTCTTTAACAACTTGAATACCGAAATCATATGCATCTGAAGATTCATACATCATATTATTTGTCAATATTTTTACTGCTTCATTTAAACCAATAAATCCAATACATAAATCTTGCTGATCTAGCTGAAAAAGAGTATGTCCCTCTATTCGACTATTGCATAAGGGTAAATGATTAGTAGAAAGACGTTTTTTGATAATATCATATTTTTTATTTAAGATAGTTGCACAAAAAGATAATTTTTCCCTTAATTCTTGGATGAAATGGTTTTGATCTTGAGTCAAAAATGCAATTCGTGGTAAATTTATAGATAATTTTTGTAGAATTCCATGATTTAAATAGCTTTTTGGTGCATCTCTTTTTAATAAATTGTTATTATGTAATAGAAAAGAGTCAAATAAATAAGGGGATTGATTAGCCTTAATCTCCTCTATTACTCTTAAAAATGAATCTTGAAAATCCTCCAACCATCTATTATTACAAACAATATTGTGGGTGGGGTATTCAAAGGGGTTTGAATAAAAATCTCCCTCCATAAAAATATCAATAAAACAATCAAATAATTTTAAACATTCAGAGGTATAATCTCCATACGTTCCATTTATTTTTCCTTGAGGTCCAAACGCAGGCATGTTCAGTAAATGCTCACTTATGGTAGGGTAGCACTCAAGCGATGATTTTAAATATCGTTTACCAGAAATCGTAGAGAGGTGATTAATTTCATAGATAAAACTCCTCAATTCATTTTTTACTTCTGAATCTGATAAGTTACCAACAAAAGGAGCTAAAAATATGGTTAAGTAATTGAACGTTTGGCGTCCTGAAAATTCATTCTGAATTAATCCTGTCCAATTTGCAAGTTGATCAAGAGCTTCTCTCAAATTTGAAGGTGCTTTTACTTTATATGAAAAACTCTTAAGATCGGTTGGAGGGATACCATATTTTAATATCATTCTCGAGTCCCACGTATGTTCATATGGCCTTAAATCAAAATATTTAAGTTGATGGATATAAATATCTCCAAACAAATGGGCTTTTGATTCTTCGTCCGTAAGGATTCTTAACAATGTATACTCTTCGGCTAGTTGATTTGCTGCCCAATGATGTATTTTCTCAGGATTAATAACGCTTTTAATGGTGCCTTTTCCAGCCTTTTCTAAAATCTCTTCATAATCCATTAATGGCATTCCTATACGTGTATAAAGCTTCCTTTCTTTTTCATAATGATTTTCAGATAAAATAGAACATACAATCTCCCTAATATGGGGTCCAGAAAGGAATTTTATTCCAGAACTAATAATTCTTCTGACTACCAATTCGGTAACATTTTTAGCCTCTTCTTCTGACATTCCGGTCTCGTTCAAGATGCTCTCAAAAATTTTAGAGGCATCAAATTCGACGACATCTCCCTCCGATCGAAACACTTTAGGTAATAAGTGCATTTTGTCGCAACCTTTTTTTATACTCTATTTTTAGATATTATCTCTAATATTATTATTATAGAGCTTTTAAAAAATGAATTATTAACAGATTAAAGGATTGTCTATTTATAAGGAAATATCTAAAAAAGAGGATTTCACTCTCTTAAGGTTACAATTTTGTTTTATCATCACTCTCATCACATTATTTATCCTAATAAAAATCAATTTAAGTATGTGCTATTCATTTTCTGAATCATCTATCACTGAATTTATTCATAGCATCTATAGAACTCTCAAAAAATTTAATCCAGAATTAACAGAAATCTGGTGTGAACCATTAGATATAGACTTTCTTCGAGCTCTAGATAAAAATGAAAGAAAAGAGCTTATTTCTTATTTTGATTTTATATCTATAAAAAAGGGAAATTATATTGACTATATTGTTGTCGATAAAATTCTCTTTATTATTCGAAGTTTAAACTATCTCCAGTTAGATATCACCTCTCTTGCGAATCTTTTGGATTACGATGGTTTTGAAGCATTAACTCAATTGATTTTGAGTGAAAGTGGGTATTATACTTTAAAAAATTATAGGTTTACGGATAAATCCTATTTCAAATCTAAAACAAAACAATCAAAATATGAAATTGACGTAGTTGGGATTGATAAGAATATAATATTACTAATTGATTGCAAGCAATGGAAACGTAAAGATTCTTATAGCGCGATGAATAAAGCGGCTAATCTACAATTCAGACGAGCTATAGCGCTTGAGAAGAATAATGAAATACTTTCAGAGCTGATACAATCTTTAGTAGGGATTAAGAAATCGCAAAAAATTAAGCCTCCCTTATCATTAATCCCGGTTATGGTGACTCTTGAAAGTAATTGGATAAAAATTAATGAAAACTCAGTACCAATGGTCAGTATTCACCGCTTCAATTCATTTCTTCAAGAATTGCATAATAATTTATATTATTTTAGAATCGTAAAAGTTAAGAAGCTACAAATTCAAAAACAATTATTACAATAATGGATTATTTTCCTAATCCTAAATATTCTTTTACCTGTTTTTTAACAATATTAGCAGCAAAATTAATTATCCCTGATTTGACTCGAGGAGATGAAAATATTATAAGAATCATATCCTTTCCTAAGGTATTTTCTGTATCAATGGGAGCAAGATCAACTGTTCCTTTTGATCCTCTTACAGATATATTTAATAATCTACCAGCGCTCAATCCATCAATAATATCCTCTCCTATCATAGACAAATTTTGTCCAATTGTCGCGAATAAAGTATCAGACATACGAGAAGAGATCGCTGAGGCTAAAATGGTCCCATCTTTTTTAATTATAGCTGATGCTTCAATATGAAGATCCAATTTTAATAGTTCTTTAAGGATCTCGTTCATGCTTGAAGGAGGAATAGATTCCTCTTTTTTCTCTTTCTTTTCTACTTGCTTTTCTGGTTCGGATGGAAGATTTTTTACTGTTATTTTTTTAGATAAAAAACTTAATACCTTAGTCATATCCTCTTCTAATTGTTTTTGTTTCATCAAAGTAGATTCAGAATAATTAGACTTAGGCTTAGTTTTCTCACTTTCATTTGAAACTTTAGAATTATAGACTTTTTTTAACCCAATTATCGATCCTTCAAATGGTTTAGGAGTAATTTCGGTCAAGATTTCTTTTTTTAATTCAATATCTTCACTTTCTTCATAGATTATCTCCGTTTCTTGTTCTTCCGCTGTTTTCTCAGTCTCAGATTCGATCGGGGGGATTGCCTGCAGATCAGAGGCTTTTGGCTTTTTATTCGCTTCGGGTTCGTTTATAGAACTTACTTTTTTTTTCTTCTTATCAAGGGTTAATTTTGCACGGGTTGGTTTTGTAGAAATTGGGAGTAATGCGCCACATTTTCTACAAATATGTGTCTCTTCTTCATTATTAGTTGCCCCACAGTTACTGCAGATTATCATGAAATAAGCCTTTCTTCAGAGGAAAAATTAATTTACGTTGAAATATATTCTACGTCTGTTTTAATACTAGTGATAATACAAATTTATTAATATTATTTCTTTAATATAAAAATCGATTATAAAGATAAGGAAAAGATAAAGATAGGTTAGGACATGCAATTATTTGAATAAAATTTCAGTCATTATATTAGCAAAAGAATCGAAATCTTCGCGATCAATATTTGGATCCCCTTTCAACATTAACAAGTAATATGATGTTTTAGCACCCCGAATATTAAGTTTCTTAAAAATAAAATTCCTCCCGAATCGCTGGACAACCATTTTCCCTTCTTCTTCAATCTTTCCAGGCATAACTTGGGTAAATTGAAAACTGTCATTTAAAGTTAAGAAATAGGGAGTTGAAGCAGACAAAAGATTTTTGGTTTCTTCATCTCTATAATAAGAACCTATAATAAGAGAATTATCATCAATAACTACAACACCCTCAGAATCCACTTTTTTGGCAAATTCATCAATGGTTTTGCTGATTAATTCCGCTTTCGGATATAAATTCAACAATATTTCGGACATAGCGCTAATGATTGAGTTTAGATCATATATCGAGGTATTATAGAAATAAATATATTTATAATCCACAGATTTTCTTAATTTCTCCTTCAAATCAACCTCAAGAGTCTTAAATTCATTCATTGCATTCCTTCTTAATGCGGGATCGTATTTGTGGAAAAAGATATAGATAGGAGGTTCGATTTCTAATTTTCGAAATTGCTCAACCACATCTTTAAAATAACTAAGCGCTTCTGGGATACGTGCTTTATTTTGAATATCAATTACGTAGATAGCAATTTCAGTTCCATCAAAATACTTTCCAGGATTTTTAAGATAACTAATTCTATAACTAATTTGACCTCCTAGATCCCATTCTGATATTTCTCTTCCAAGAAACTCAAAAATACGTCTTTGGGCTCCTCTTGTTGGCTTTAAAAGTGCTATTTTAGAGAATTCTCTTTGTAGGGCCAAAATTATAGAGGTTTTACCTGCAGCATCAAGACCAGTGAATAATATCTTCGATTGAGGCTCGAGAGGTTCTTTCTTTTCTTTTGAAAGATATTGAATTTCCAAAATAAATTCACCTAGCAAATATGAGACAATTATAAAATATATTCTTTTGTAAGATGTGAAGAAATTATTCTATATATTTGTTATGTAAAAATACCTTAAAATCTCGATATGTGTTAATTATTTCGTGATTAAGGTGTTCTTTTTTATTAAGAATTTCTTTAAAAGATTTTGGAATTGATGGTTCAATATTAACTAAAGCATGAATCTCATCTGGAAATTTTGCTGGATCTGCGGTCTCAAAATTTATTGCTTTTATCTTGAAAGAATTTGGAAACTGATTTCTATATTTTTGAAGTGCTGCCCAGCCTACTGCACCATGAGGTTCAATGATTTGATTGAATTTATCATAAAAATTGACTATAATTTGTCTTGTTTCGGTATCTGAAATAGAATACGATACGATATTTTTTCTCATGGAATTCAGATGAGGCATTTTTATAATTTGACCGTTTTCATCGATATGACCCCCATAAAGATCAACAATTCTTGCAAGATTAGAAGGATGACCGACATTCATTGCATTAGATATACATTTCTTTGAGGGTTCTACTTTTTGATATATCCCTGTATCTAAAAATTTCGGGAATTCGTCATTTTCATTTACTGCAACTATGAATTGTTTAATAGGTAATCCCATTTTTTTTGCCAACAATCCTCCTGTAAGATTACCAAAATTACCAGATGGTACTGAAAATATAATGTCTTCTCCGATCGAATCTACAACTCGGGAATAACTATAGAAGTAATATATAGATTGAGGTAACAATCTACCATAATTAATAGAGTTCGCTGAGGAGAGATTTATATATTTTAATTCACTATCAGCAAAAGCGCGTTTTACAAGTCTCTGACAATCATCAAATTTTCCATCTAATCCAATAGCTGTTATATTTTCTCCTAAAGTAGTCATCTGTTTTCTTTGCAGGTTGCTGACTTCATTCTTAGGATATAATATAATGACCTTAATATTATCCATCTTGTAAAAAGCTTGAGCGACAGCGCCTCCAGTATCGCCCGAAGTGGCTGTTAATATAATAATAGTCTTTTTTTCTCTCTCTAAAACGTATTCTAATAGTCTAGCAAGAATTCTTGCGCCAAAATCTTTAAAACTACTTGTTGGACCACGATCTAGAAAGCACATATAATCATTCGCCCCAAATCTCTCAATTGGGATTTCAAAGTTAAGCGCTTGCAAGATGATCTGTTTTAATTTTTTATAAGGTATAGCGCCTCCTATTGTGTGGCCTAATATTTTAAGTGCTATATCTTGGAAAGAATATCTCTTTAGAGATGATATAAAGGTACGTTTAAGTTTTGGAATATCATTTGGCATAAATAAACCTTTATCAGATGCCTGACCTTGTAGAATAGCTCTAGCAAAATCAACTTCCGGGCTTATATAATTTGTTGAATGGTATAACATATCTGTATTTAAAAATTTCCTTCAGGAATTCTATATTTTAATTTTTTATTTTCAATAAGCAAATTGAGCTTTTTGAGTACTTCTTCTGGAGATTTAGCTTCATGTATTACATCATCTCTTCTATTATCTATTTTATAAGAAGCAAGTTTAGATGACCAACCCTCAATATTACTGAATGCAATAATTGGTTTCCCATAAATCCAAGCAAAGCACATTTCAGAGAGTGTGCCTGCTTTTCCACCCACAGCTATGCAAGCGTCTCCAGCTAAAACTACGACGACGTTCCTTGCTTGCGAAAATGGAACGGGAATAACGATATCAATAAATTCATTTGCTAGACTCTTTTCTTTATAAGGAATAATTCCAATTGTTAATCCGCCTGCTCCTTTAGCCCCCCTACATATTGCCTCCATTACCCCAGAGAGCCCTCCACAAGCAATCGCATAACGATTTTTCGCTAATAATTCACCCAATTTAATAACCATTTGTTGTGTCGATTGATCTATCTCGCTAGTGCCGATTACTGAAACGGTTGCTTTTATCTCTTTTTTAAAATTAAATTTCATAATTCAATTTATCCCGAATTATTAATTAAATTAATGATTTATACGCTCTGGATTCTATTTAATGTTACTTCAATGAGATTGTTCAGAATCGCCGAAGCAGCTTCAAGGCCTCCCGCACCTTTTCCAATCAATACTATTGGGCCCGCATACTTAGTATTAAAAATAATACCGTTCAAACTTCCCTTTAAATTCAATATAGAACTCTTCTTTATCAATTGAGGTTCAACTAGTAATTTGTTTTGCTTAGCAATTGACATTGGTTTTATAACTTGCCCATTTAAGGAGAGTGATTTTACTTCTTGGAGTGAAATATCAGATATGCCTTTTATATGGACATCATGAATACTCTTGGACCATCCTAATAATTCGTTGGCTAAAATAACAATTTTTCCAGCTGAATCTAAACCTTCAATATCAAGAGAAGGATCGGTTTCAGTGTACCCTAATTCCTTAGCCATTTGAAAGGCTAGATTAAAATCTAACTGTTCTTCTGTCATTTTACTAAGAATATAATTTGAAGTTCCGTTTAATATTGCTTTTATACTCATGATTTCACTTCCAAGCAATAACCCCTTAATGGATATTACAGGAAGGCAACTTGCTACAGTCGCATCATATTTCAAAAAGCAATTCTTTTTACGAGCTAAATCTTTTATTGTTTTATAAAATAAAAAGAAGGGCGCCTTATTCGAAGTTATTACATCGATATGATTAATCAAAGCCTTATAGATATGTGATATACATGGTTCTCCATTCTGAGGATTGGTGGGAGTGGACTCTATAATTATATCAAAGTTACTTTTGGAGATGTAATCTATTGCTGCATAGTTATCATGCCAATGTTTTAAATTTTTAAGATTGGTTTTCTGATTTACAATGTCTGACAGTTTTAAACCTCGATTATTGATTAAAGCCCCATCTGATTTAAAGATTGCATTTAAACCAAGCTCAATATCAAATTTTTTCTTTAGATAATTCATTTTTTTACTGAGGAGATATAGAAAAGAGGATCCTACATTTCCTTTTCCGATTAAACCAATTTTAAATCTCATCAGTGTTCTTTTTGATTGATTAGATTATTTTAATACCTTATTACTACGACACTTATATTTCTTTCTTATAAACTCTAGTAGAGTTGTATTTAGGCTAAGTATTGATCAAAAATTTAATTATTGCTTAAATCAATCATTTTTCCAATATTTTTTATATTAACTATAAATAGATCTCAATATTTCCTATATTTATTATGAATTCAATAGAACCGTCTCGAAAAGATATTTTTGAGCGTTTTAAAGATAAACTAGAAGAATTAAAAGAAACGCTACCCTCTCTTGGGGATGTTCCAGGAAATAGTTGTGCTGCTAATACTTTAGATAATATTTTAGATGTTTTAAATATTAAAGATTCTGAAAAGCATTATTTTCATAACCTAGCGGTTCCCTTTAGTGGATTTGGCGCTTATCAAACGAGGAATGGATGGAAGGGGCCATGTGGTGTAGTATCAGGAGCAATTGCGGGAATTGGAATAATTATGGGAGGGCATGAACAGACTAATAGAGAAAATGTTCCTTTAGTTTTCACCAAAACTCTTAGGTTTTGTGATAAATTTGAACAAAAATATGGTTCATTGAATTGCTTGGATCTATGTGGTCATGATCAGAGCAAAGAGTATCGAAAATACGTTGAAAATAAAGTATGGGAAAAGATATGTCATCAAATGGTTATTTATGCAATCGAAATTGTGATGAAGCTAACTAAAAAAGACTTAAAAACAAAATGGTCGTAATAGTAGCTAAATAGGAAAAATCTAAAAACAATAACTATGAAATATCATTTAGGATTATAACGTAGGAATTCGGGAATCCGCTCACCACATTCAGGACAAAAAGATAAACCTTCATCTATATTTTTTTTACAGTGGGGACAAGATATTATTCCCACCACATCAGATTGGGAACTGAGGTTTATTTGTGAGGAAATTGAAGTTGTGGATGTTATTTCTTTATCAGAATGCCTACGGTTTAAAACAGCAATAACAGATAATATTGCTATAAAGATTAATGTAATTGTAAAAAGGCTATACCCCATTCCAAGAAACATGTCAAAACTCTGGTTATAATCGAAAAGACCACTGATATTAAGGATAAAATGATATTCTCCTGGAAATGTGGTAATTAGAGGGATCACTCTAATTATAATTAGCTGGGTTTGATTAATTTCAGTAATTTCTCTTGTTTGGTTAATCCTTACGAAGTAGCATTCACCTGATTCTTCAGTTAAAACATAGAAAATCGTTCCTAAAGTCTCAGAGGTTACGTTTATCCCAATTCGACCCTCAATAATAAAGAGATCGGGTTTGATAATATTTAGAGTTATATTTGAACCCAATTGAGATGTGTTTGGAGTTGCAGCTTCAGAACTTAGCTGACTCTCATCAAACCAAATTCGATGCTGAGAAAAGATCTGAGAAGAGGCTAGAAATGAAATACTCAATAAAAATAAGAGAATAAATCTTTTTTTACTCCACATTACATTTCTTACAATAATATTAGTATTTAATTACTTCTATTGAACTTATTTCGTCGTGAATTTTTAATATCGGTTCTTCAATGATATTGCCAATAATCATTGCTTTTAACCCGTAAGATTGAAAAATATTTATAATTTTATCGCATTTATCTAATGGTGCTGTTAAAATATATGAGGTAGTTAAATACATCCTACTGAAGTCCTCTAAAGAATAATTCTTGTTTCTTAGTATTGGGGGGATTTCTATTGCCTTGATATCAATATTAGAACCAACAGAAGAATATTTAGCAATTTGTAATATTGAACCAAAGATCCCACCATTAGAAATATCTTTTGAGGCATTTGCAATATGACATTTAGCTATTTCATTCATTGCTTTCCTTTTCTTTAAAACTTCCTTACTAGATTTAAATGTGACTGTATCCCAATAGAATTTGCTTGCTTTTCCAACTTTACCATCAAAATCTACTGCTAAAACTATTCCATCATCCACTTTAGCATTCGTAGCGGAGATATAATCCTCTTTTAGAATCTCACCAATCATAGTTGAGCTTAATTCATATGATTCTCCGCGTGGCTTAGTATGGCCTCGAATGATTGGTATCTGAAACTTCATTGATCCTTCACAAAATCCATCGATAATTTCTTGACCGATCTTTGGATCCTTATAAGAAAGAATTAGACTCACCGCCAAAGGAAAACCTCCACAACAGAAGATATCATCAACTCCTACAAGTATTGAGCTAAACCCTGCACCAAAAGGGTGTGATTTCAAGTAATTGGTATTAATTCTGTCAGTTGTAACTAAAATATAAGTATCTTTATTATTTATAGCGGCAGAATCTTCCCCTAAATCTGAATAAATTCTAGCGCTTTTATAGCTATTATCGTTAATATATTGGACAATTGGACTGATCTCCTTTTTTTCGATGATATTTTTGTTGGTTCGAATAGAGTCCGCTATTTCATTAAGCATATTAAAATCAAATCTAAATTTATTAATAAAATATTATACTTTATTAATTCAATAATTATCTGTTTAAAAATAATAATTCAACAACAATTCTTCATGGAACAGTTAATTAAAGATTCAATTATTAAATCAATTGTATTTTCTATATATGGAGAGTTAGGACCTCAAGCTCTTTATGTGTGGCCTGAAATCCTAAAAAAAAATAAAGATACTTCTGAAGATAATTTTACAATTGAAGATAACATTGTATATCTCACGAATAGAGATGCTACTCAAATTGCGATCAAAAATCTAAGTCTTTTAATTGGGGATGGGAGTATTTTAGAAAAAAATGATACCAAGGGATACCAATATTTTGGAATTATCCCATTCCCTGATTTTAACTTAGTTTCATTAACTTATTTTCATTTCACCAAAGTTAAATTTTCAGAAAGTTCTCTTCCATCAGCGTTTTCAATTTTAATTGATGAATCGAAGAGAAGTTTTTTGTATAACAATATTGAAAGATTTAAACAGATAATATTCAATTTCTTTCTAACTCTAGATAAAGAAATTGCGAATGAATTAAAACCTCAAGAAGAGCTTAAATTTCTATTTGAAAATCTTATCAAAGAAATCTCCTTAATTGAGGAGGCACCTACAACACCTATATCAGCTCACAGAAAGCTTAAGATTATAATGGCGGGTCTTGATGATTCTGGGAAAACATCCTTCTTACTATCAGTTGATAGAAAATATTCCAAGTTAATAGGCTTAAAACCAACACAAGGTGCAAAAATTAATTCTATTGAAGCGTTAGGATCTACGATATTCTTATGGGACCTCGGAGGTCAATTAAATTTTCGTAAAAAATATTTAAATAAAGCCCAAATTTATTTATATGAAGCAGATCTGTTGTTCTATTTCATAGATATCAAGAATAAGTCACGATTTGAGGAGAGCATCGATTATTTATTTAAAATCCAGAAAATATTGGAAGGATTTGAACAGAGAACTCCAATAATTTTCATTCTCTCGAAAGCAGATCCTGACATCATTAATTCTAAAGAAATCAAAAGAAATATCAAGTTTATTTACAATGAATTGGAGAAATTATTTACAAAAAGTGAACCAGAGATATATACTACTACTATATTTCAATTATTTACTATTTTAAGAGCTTTCTCCTCGGGGATATCAAAACTTAGCCCCAATCGAGATCTAATTAAGCTCAATTTAAATCGTTTTTCAAAGAAAATAGATGCCTACTTAGCTTTACTTTTAAGTCTGGATGGGCTCGTATTAGCAGATTATTATACTTCCAAAGCGATGAAAATTATTAAAATGCCAGGATCTAAAGAGATGGTAAATGTTTTTGAGATAACAGCACCTCAATTTGCAATGCTCTTTAAAATTTTCTCTAAACATAAGGCTTTACAACAAGAAGAGGCAGTTTTTAAGGTTGCTAAAGCTGTAGTTCTTTTCAAAAAAGTTCAGATTGCTAATAGAGATATGTTCTTATTATTTTTATTAGATGAAGAGAAGAAAAAAGATGAGATTAATAAATATTTACCTGACTTTCTAAATCAAACCCAAGATCTCCTTCTTCGCTATATTTCTTAAAATACTTTTTTTAAGGGTGTCCATTCGGATACATTTTTTCGCAATATTCTTTTGCGATAATAAGCATTTACAGCAGAAATTAATGCTTGGGCAGGGATAATACATTTAGCAAACTTAATTGGTCCAAAGAGAACAAAATCCCCTCCTGAATTGAGACAATAGGCCATTAATGACGCAATTGCACCACATCTCGCAGTTTCACCATATTTTTTTACGTAATTCCAAGCATAGATAGCATTTGCGGGCGCAAATCCAGCGGGTAATCCTAATTTTGTTTTGATCATCCTAACCGTCTCAGCATTAATACTTATAGAAGGCAAATCTAACACGGCAGTATCAACCATTATATTCTCGATTCCTGCTTTCTTCGCTTTCGGAATTAAAATCTCCTCTAAAAATTTAATTTTTTGATCAGGATAAATATATCTGTTTCCAAAAGTTAAAAGCACTGCGTTTTTCACCTTATATGTTTTCAATTTCTCTAAACTTTCTTCAGTTGTTGATTCATCGATACTGTTTATTATTGCTCGATCGAGGAGCCCAATTTCCCCTAATCGTTTCATTGCAGGAATTCGGGACATATCGTTTAATCCATCTACGAGAAAAGGATAGTCTACTAATTCTGCAACTATTTCACATTCCCGAATTAGAGCTTCAGGATACGCTCCAACAATATCTATTATTCCTTGCATTCCCGTATCTTCAACGATCTCAGTATATTCATTTAATTCTTTTTCAAGAAGCTCAATATCGATATTTCCAGTTTTTTCATCTAATAACGCGGCATGTCTAGCATAAAAAACAGTTGCAACCATAACAGGAGGGTTTTCTCCTGGTTGTCCTCCAATTTTCGTTCCAGCAACGTTTATGACTTTTTGTTGCCTTTCATATTCCAACATAAAACATCATTTTCAAATTAAAATTAAGATATTTGATTAAATTATAAGATAATTACATTTTGAATTGTTTTTAAAATTACTTCTACGTAATAATTAACCTAATATTACTATTCTGAACTATCTTTAGATTTGAGTTTCTCTTTAATTAAAGTACCAGAATAAATTATGGAAATAATAAATTCTGGAATCCACTTATGTAAAAGTAATATAATAATCGCAGCGATAAAAGAACTTGCAGCAGAGATTGATACGTGTATGCTCTCCCAAGGATATCCAATATAATACAAATAAATTTGGATTAACATTCGAATAATATTAACAACATAAAATATAATTGATGATACGATTAATGATTTAGCCTTGCGCCATATAATATTCCTATTAGTTTCTTTGTCTTGAGAATGAGGGATAAACAAGATTAATCCGGCAAAAACGCTTATAGCCTGGATTCCTGTACAGAAAGTTTCAAAATAGATACTAGACTTCCCAGGAATAATAAAACTCCAGTGATAATTTCCAATCGGGTTATAAATTGCCTCAGCTCCCATATTGAAAAATAAATTGAGAAGATATACCGTCTGCTTTACCACAATTTCATGAAGCCAATAATTTGCTTGTAAGTCAAAAAATAAATAAATTAAGTAAGAAACCAATGGAGTCCCAATCGCGAATAAAATTAATGAATTATTTTTAAAAATATATTTCTTATTCTCGAATTCAATAGAAAGGCGCTTCGATGTTAAAGGATTATTTTCTAAGGACTCATTTTTTTTATATGATATATTCTCGCGAAAATTCTTATCCACTACTATAAAAATAAACAATACAAGAAGAGGAAGCATTATCAATCCAAAATTATATTTTGAGTTAGATTCCATGACTGAAATAGAAAGTCCAATTATATAGGCAAATACTAGATTTAAGCCTAAATACAATATATTTTTTACCTCTTCTTTTCGATTATTTTTTTGAGGAAAACTATAGTGAATGAATAAAAGATGGATAATAAACACTATTGCTATTAAAAATAAATAAGGAAAGTAGAGGCCAATGAAAAAAGCTATAATTAATTGGATAGAAAGAGATAAACCAATGAGATACTGATTTTTCAGAATTAAGCTCATAATAGATTATACTATTCTTTTTTCTTTAGAAAAAGCATTTAATTTTATAAAAGTTTATTACCTAAAATTATATCTCTTATATTCTTAAAGTATTATTTTAATATTTAATATTTTAATCAGTTAAACATACTTAAAGGAAGAATTTAAGTGCAATATAATTAAATATTAAGCTTACCTAATAGGATAATGTTGGTTAAGGAAAGACTTCTAACCTATTATGGAGATCTATAAAAGTACAATGATTTTAATTTGAGTACAAACAAAAACAGTTTAACCTACATTATTCAAAATATTGTCGTTAGACTAGAATTAAATCGTGATTTAAATTTAAATAAAATTGGAAATTGTTTATCTAATTGTAATTATAATCCTAATCGGTTCCCCGGTCTTTTTTTAAGAATAAGAGCCCCAAAATCTGTGTTAATTATATTTCGGAGCGGTAAAATTATATTAACGGGAATTAAGATTTTTAATGATATAGACTCTGTATTAGAGTATCTTATTATCCAATTGAATCATGATGACTTATTAAATGGCACTCTCTTCAAACAAGATTTTAAAATTAAAGTGGTAAATATAGTAATTACTGCAGATTTGAATAACAAAATTGATTTAGATCTGGCTTCACTAATATTAGAAAATGCTATTTTTGAACCCGAGGTTTTTCCCGGGCTTATATACAAACATTATGACCCTGTCAAAAGTACATTTTTAATTTTTAGTACTGGAAGATTGGTATTTACGGGTATTGATAGAAAGGAGGTAATAGAACCTTGTCTTATAAGTATTGGGCGCTTATTGAAAGATAGGGGACTTTTTAAAGGGTGATCACCCTACCAATTCCTTAAATATAGAAGGGTAAAATTTTTTTTTAATTAAAAATTCAGTAATTTGAAAATATACACTTGTTTAGAATTATTGCGAAAAATATTATGAAAGTGACTAAGTATGTCAGAAAATAATGAAGTAAATGAAGATAAAACAATAAATGAAAAAGCTGAAAAAGAAAAGGAGACTAAGTTAGAAGAGGGTTCTGAAGAATCTGAGGAGGAAACTACAAAAGCGAAGTTTACTTTTAAATGTACTCGTTGCGATGCATGTTGCCTTTCACGCGGTCCTATTCCTATAACTTTTTACGATCTTGAAATGTGGGCTAAAAATGGAGTAATAGCTAACTTTTTACCTTACTTGGATATATATAACAAACCAGATGGTAGCATTGATTTGATAATGAAACCTCTTCATCCTAAACCAAAGGAAGGAGAGGAATCAAAGAGAGATCCATTTAGCCCCGCTCCAATTGAAGAGTTACTTGAGGAAAAGTGTCCTCTTTATAATAAAGAAAAGAAAGAATGCTTAGTATATGAGAATCGTCCATTGAGTTGTCGAACATATCCGCTAGAATTCGATGGGAAAAATTTTACCATAGTTGACGTCGATTGTCCCGGATTAAATGAAAAAGGAATGACTAAAGAAGAATTAAAAGAGATGAGAGAAACAGCAAAGAGAATGTTCTATGAATTGACTCGCATGCGAATCACCTTGCCAGTAATAAATCAAATAATTACTCAAAAAGTTATGATGGATTTAATGAGACAGAATATGGAAGCAATGAGCAAGATGAGTGAAGATGATCGCGCAAAGTTAGATGAAATTTTCAAGAAGAACCAAGAAAGTCCTGAAGACTGATTTATTTATTTTTTTAATATTCTTAACTTTTATTAGGTTTTCTTTAGCCCAAAAGACTTTTTAATATAATTATTTTAAATCTTATTATGGATGAATTTGTTGTAGATAATTCCAAAGTACGGCTAGTTCAGGGAGATATAACCGAATTAAGTACTGATGTTATAGTAAATGCTGCAAATGCACAATTAATCATGGGAGGGGGAGTTGCGGGGGCTATACGTCGCAAAGGTGGACCAAGTATCCAAGAAGAGTGTGATAAAATTGGAGGTACTTTTGTTGGAGGTGCAGTTATCACCACAGGGGGCAATCTTAAAGCTAAATATGTTATTCACGCGGTCGGTCCCCGAATGGGAGAGGGTGATGAAGATGAGAAATTAAGAAATGCTACACTAAATAGTCTTAAATTAATGGATGAGAAAAAGCTGAATACAATTGCTTTTCCTGCTATTTCGACTGGAATATTTGGATATCCAATCGATAAATGTGCCAAAATTATGATAAAAACAAGTAGGGATTATCTTTCAAGTAATACCCAGATTCAAGAAGTAATTTTTTGTTTGTATTCAAAAAATGATTATGAAGTCTTTAAAAAAGAATTAAATTCATACAAATAATTAGGTAAAATAAAATGACGGAATTTACAAAGAAAATAACAGAAACTGTTTACAAAAAAATTGATTTCACACCCAGGTTAAAAGTTGCTATTGATGAAAGAATTAAATTTGTATTTAGCATGATTGGATGGATAATTATTATCGGATGTATCTATTATTGGATACATTTTTTTGTCATTTTTAGACAATATGAACCGTTATTATACACAACTTATTTAACCTTGGTCTTAATCGGATTAACTTGTATCTTTAGGTTTGAATCCGTTTTATTAAACTCCATTTCTTGTATCACCTTCTATGGATTTATAAATATTTCTATATTTATGATTTCTGAAGTAATAGATATTTTTAGTCTAATTGTTGGTCCAATTCTTCATTTAGCAATAGGTTTATTTCAGCTATTTATTATTCTTCACCAGAAGATTCCAATTAGTAAAAGATTTCTCCTATGGAGTTTTGTATTTTTTTTAATCTTTATGAGTAGTTATGATAGTTTTCAACGCTACAATGTAATTACTGGTTTAGAAGTAGTACCAAATTCATTTACCGAAGTATATTCCTTTTATATGCTTATCTTTTCTATTCTTGGAATATATCTATATAAGAGAAAATATAGTATTTTAGTAAAATAAAGAATTAGCTAAATCAGAAAAGAACTTTATAGGAATGCTTACTTTTTTTTTTGTAGTTTAATTATAATTAAGAAATTCAGATTAAAATAATTGAAATATTGTAACCCATGGAGCCTACAAAATACGAATATATCCGATTTTTTGAGGATGTTCGGAAAGAAGATGTCCCAATAGTGGGAGGAAAAAATTCATCGCTTGGAGAATTACTTTCTTTTGGAATCCCCGTTCCTTTAGGTTTTGCTGTCACTGCTAAAGCATTCGATTATGTGTTAGACACGAATTTTTTTACTATTAAAGAAGAAGAGGTCACATTACGAGAGCTTATCTCTCGGGATATAAAACGCATCTCTTCAACTTATGGAAGAGGATATAAAATCTATCGAAGAAGTCGATAAATTATGTGCGAATATTCGCTATATAATTGAAAAAGCAAAGATTCCTGATA
>Ga0180433_10001085_pt1 | contig 46045 bp, 55 predicted proteins | sample SS_ome_8_FD_132980 | JGI IMG/M metagenome (GOLD analysis project Ga0180433, IMG submission 132980) | Hypersaline lake sediment archaeal communities from the Salton Sea, California, USA - SS_1_D_1 metaG | ecosystem: Environmental > Aquatic > Non-marine Saline and Alkaline > Hypersaline >...
TACTCTAATTCGTTTGCATACGACGCACCCTCATCGGGATACATTGGATCATATGCTTTTTCAGGAATACCAATTGACGAAAGATATCTTCTGGTAACATCATCTACAAAGAAAACGGCATTTTTTGCTCCCATTTCTACACCCATGTTGGTAATGGTAAAGCGGTCATCGACAGATAATTGGCCGACATCTCCATGAAATTCGACAGAGCAGTAGTTTGCTCCCGATGCAGAAAGATCTCCTATAATGTGTAAAATAACATCTTTTGCCATTACTCCTGGCCGAAGGGTACCTTGCAACATCATTTTGATCGTTTGGGGCACTTTTAACCAAGTCTCACCAGTAAGCATAAGTGACGCTGCTTCAGTTCGATCAATACCTGATGAAAATGCACCAATAGCACCATAGGAACACGTATGAGAATCACTCCCAAGTAAGAGTGCTCCTGGAAGTGCAAGGCCTTTTTCAACAACAAGTTGATGACAAACACCGTAGCCAACATCGAAAAAATGTTTGATGTTATACTTTTTAACAAACTCTCTAATGAGTCTATGATTGGTTGCTGTCTTTTCTGATGCGGCGGGAATCACATGATCTAGCACAATAATAGACAGTGTTGGATCGTATACTCCATAGTTCTCTAACTCTGGTTGTATCTTTTGAATAATGGCAGCAGTATTGTCATGGGTAAGAAGGCGATCCGGATGCACCGTGACAATCTGGCCGGGAACAACCGTTTGTTTTTTTGCATATTTTGCCAACACTTTTTCTGCAAAGGTCATAGCCATACTATTTTCTCTCCCGTTCTTATGCAAGACAAGCGTTCTAGAATTTGAGCATAGGAATCATTGTATCTTCTTTAAAGTTATGTAGAAAAGCAAGAAAACTATAAGTTCTAGTTTCACTATATTGTGACTGTAGGAAGGAGAGATGAAACATCGAACGTTAGTAAGCGGGAACCATGCAGTTGCAGGTGTTATTGAAGCGTTGCTACTCGTTGCACTTGTTGCAGTTATCCTCTCAACCATCCAACTTCTGTACATCCCTGAGATTATGGAACAACGTGAAGCAGACCATATGGATGAAGTGGCAAACCAGTTTTCATTTTTAAAATCAGTCATCGATTTGCATGCAGCTACAGAAAAAGATGTTCCCATCACTGCACCACTAACATTGGGAAGTAGAGAGCTCCCATATTTCGTCACCGCAGCTGCCTATGGCGAACTCATCGTATATGACAAAGAGTACAAAGATATCTATAAGATTTCTGTTTTATCTGGATCTGAGATTGTTCCTCTAACCTCCATCTACTATAAGGCACATAACAGATATTATCCTGAAAATAAACCGGGGCAAGAATATATTCTCGAAGGGGGGGCACTTATCTTGAAACAACAAGATGGAGAAAATATGCTTATCGACCCGTCCATAACAATTAGTAATAAATCAGGTGACATAACACTTGAGTGGGAACTGCCTATCTTCATTGGATTGCCTGGTAAAAATGCAACGAGTGGCTATAAATCCTGTTACATTCGAACGAATTATTCTCGTTCTGATCCATGGGAGGAGGATACAACAGATATAAACGGAATTTTGATATATACTGACTACCCAGAAGCATGGAACAAGTCCTTCAACATCTTATTAGGTTCTTTGAATGAAAGCAAGATGATCTGCAAAGCGGAACCGCCAAATCAACCAGATCATGTACAAATCAGAAAAGAAGGTGGAGGGATTATCTTTAGATATAAAAGGACCTACATTTATGTTCAGGTAAGCCCAGGATGGATTGATAATAATTAAATAAGAAAGATTTTTTATTAACTAATTCATATAGTCAGTATAGCGTAAAGGATAAGATGGCAATAACGTGTGTTTTCGCACATCTTCCTCAGAGTTCTGAGATGAGATATGCCTACTACCAGTAAAAGAGCGAGTCGGTTATGAATAAAGTTGAAGGTGCAAAGCCTAATACAAAAACAGATAGTGTGCTGAAAACAGCCATCAGTGGTTTTGATACTTTATTTACAAGGGGGGGAATTCCTCAAGGCAATTCTGTCTTGGTTGCTGGTGGGCCAGGAGCAGGAAAAAGTATCTTTTGTCGACAGGTTTGTTACAATTTAGTTTCCAAAGGGAAAAAATGTATGTACGTTAGTTTTGAAGAAAACAAAGAGCGCATCGTCAGAAGTATGGCTGCTTTTGGGTGGGATGCCGAACAATATATTGAAAATGGCTCATTATTGATACAAAAAATAAACCCCTTAGATATTCTGCGCATGAAGTTTGGATCGTTAGGCGGCTCAGGATCGGCAACAGAATTATCGTATAAGATAAAGCCGCTAGTGATTCCCAAAGATTTTCATCCTGAAGTTATTGCCGTCGATTCATTAAGTGCCATTATTGCAGCATCTATTACCAAAGAAAAAAATTACCGTGTGTATCTGCAACAGCTGTTCAGTTTTTTTGAAGAAACTGGCGCTACATCGTTTCTCATCACTGAAACAGACCCCATTCCTATTCGGTACAGCGATACAGGGATTGAGGAATTTCTTGCGGATGGCATCGTCGTCTTATATAATATTCAAAAGAAAGACACGCGATTGAATGCCATTGAAGTGCTAAAAATGAGATACAGTAAACATCAAAAGAAAACAGTACTCATGGAGATCACTGAAAAAGGCATTAGAGTGCATCCTGAGAAGCAAGTTTCTTTAGAGCGGAATGATACTTAGAGAAACTTGAACGGTTCTGCATGTTGATCAAGTCGTTTTGCTCCGTATTTGATGATGAGGTACTCAATTTGTTTTACTTCAAATTTTGATAACCCTGTTCGTTTTAATACAAGATTGTCATATTCGTCGTAAATTCTGAGCGTTCCATCATCCACACTAGAAATGGCCTTGAAAAGTTTGCCGTTTTGCAACCAAATCCAGATATGAACGTTCTTTTGCGTCATGGTAACACCAGAGATATTGCGTTCTATGGTAATATTTTTATTTTATAGTATATATAAATATTTCTATACAGTTGTAGCCTAATCTCTCAGGAGAGCACATCAAGAAGGAAAAATGAAACGGATAAGATAATATACGACCAATCACATATACCGTTACTATCTGTTCCAACAGATAAAAAATACTCACAAAGGTGGTTACATGGAGAGAGTGCAAACAGGGATTCATGGTCTGGATAATCTCATTAGTGGTGGATTACCAAAACAATCTGTAACGCTTGTTTCTGGTCCGCCCGGGAGTGGAAAAAGCATTTTCTGTTTTCAATTTTTATATGAAGGATTACAAAAAGAGGAAAAAGGACTCTTTTTAACTCTCGATAAAAAAGTTGACGGCGTATTGTTACAAGCAAAAGAGTTAGGTTTTGATTTTCAACCAGCGCTTGAACAAAGCCAGGTAAAATTTTTATTTTTAAATATCAATAAAAAGTTGATTTATGAAACAATGACTAATGAAATCCTTTCAGGAGAGTACGATCGCATAGTGTTAGACTCTATTACACCGCTCTCTGAACTGCCGATTTATACTAGAAATATCGATAATCCCAGCACAGACAGCAGTATCATAAATCCTGAAGATTTCCCTGCAGATACTAATTTACCTGTGAGACGATTGCATCTTCGCTATATTTTAAATGCATTAGAATCTGCAAATTCTACGTCTCTTGTTACTTCAGAATTACCGGTTGGTTCGTCATTACTCTCTCGAGACGGCATTTCTGAATTTCTTGCTGATGGTGTTATTCTCTTAAGTCTCGATCCAACTATGGATCGACGGAAACTCGCAGTTATGAAAATGAGAAATACTAAGCACTCGCTGAAACCTCAAGACTTTGAAATTGACCATGGTGGCATTAAACTCAGATAGCACAACATGTTTTCGTATCATCCACCCAAAGAGCTCCGTGCACTGTTTATTGCGCATTATGCACCGTTATTGCTTATCATTATGATTGGCCCGCTCACCGCGTTATTTAACGTATGGAAACTGTCTTTGCCTCAACTCGCAACTATCTTACTCGGAGTTGGGATCTTCTTTCTTGGAACATATCTCTATTTTAGATGGGAATGGTTTTGGCATCACATATACAATGGTCAACTGGTGACTGAAGGAATTTTTCAGCATATCCGGCATCCCCACTATACGTCGTTGGTAATTATTGGATATGGATTAGCACTGTTTTTTTATTCCATTGCAGCCCTTTTCATTGCCACCATAGCAATACCACTTATGATCTGGAGCATCCTTGATGAAGAACAACACCTTCTAAGACAATATGGTGACGCATACAAGCAATATATGAAAGAAGTTCCTTGGCGCATGATTCCAAAGGTGTTTTGATAACTGGATATCTACTCTACATGCGATATCTACACGCCCATCTAAAGTACCTCCGAATGTAAAAAAATGCCAAAGAATAAACTTTTTAATTGGTTTTTAAGGAAACATTTATATACATGGCATATACTAATATATACATGGGATAATATGGTACAAGCCGTTATAAAAATCAGGGATCGTTCAAATCGTGTTCTAAATATCATAAAAGCAAAATATGGATTTAAAGATAAAAGTGAAACAATTGAATATGTTATAGAAAAATATGAATCTGCTTTCTTAGAACCAGAACTTAGACCGGAATACATTGAAAAATTAGAAAAAATTCGCAAAGGAAAATACACCCGATATAAATCTGTTGAAGAATTAAGAAAAGCAACAAGTTAAAAGGTGTAATTAGTGTACAATTTTGATGTAAGTGAAAATTTAGAAAAAATTCTTAACAAGTTATCTAAAAAAGACAAGAATCTATATAATCAGATTTTGAAAAAAATTGATGAAGTTATATATTCCAAGAATGTTGAACATTACAAGAATCTTAGATATAACATGAAAGATTCAAAACGAGTACACATCGGCCATTTCATACTTGTATTTCAGTATAATAAAGATAAAAATCTAATTATATTTGATGATTTTGACCATCATGACAATATTTACAAATAGAAAATATTCAATTAATCATCTTGAAATAACTTTTTAGAACGGTTATCTTCGATAATCTGTCTTTTCTCCTTAATATTTAGATTAGAATCAAAAGTTTTCGTTACTCGTTTCAACTCTTGATAACTAATAATTTTCCGTTCAATATTATCCAAAAAAATTCTTGTTGCAACATCTTTTTTATCATCAAGGAAAAATATCACACGACCATATATCTTAATCTTACAGATACTTGGAAAATGTCTCTTTAATTCATTATATTCAGGTGTGTGATACTTCTTAGAAGGTAGGGCATAACCATCCCTTAGAAGATCTTTCATTAGTTCTAATTTTCTATCCTGAATTCGCAGGTTTTTAAAAGGACGAAGACAAATATCACGAGTATGATAACTAACAGTCTTTTCAGTCACTCCAAAATAGATAGATGTTTGTCTTTTAGATCTACCATTTTTAACTTCATCACGAATTTTCTTCCTAAGTTCCTGTGAAATACCCCTTTTTGTCTTAATATTATTGGTAAGTCTCAACACCTTTTTATAAGATAAATTAAAATCTTTAGAAACCTGAATTTTTGATTTTCCTTTTCTTACTTCAGACCGGATTTTATCCACTATCTCTTCATCCATCAATTCATATGTTAAAAAGTAGTATAAAAAGATAATTTAGGATTAATTCTTTGGCATTTATTTTTTTAATAAAATTGTTTTTTTTAATTTTTTATAAATCCAAACAAAGAAATTGAAAATAATGCTAATATTGAAGCATAAATAAACATTATTTCAGGAGAAACAGCATCCCATATTAGACCTAAAATCAGTCCTCCAGGTAGTGCAACAATTCCTATTGCTGTATGAAAAGTACCTAATGCTGTTGCTTTTAAGTCAGGCGGTGCAAGATCTACAACAAATGCTCTTTGTACTCCATCAATGAATGCATAAAATATTCCATAAATAACAAACATGATTAGTATCATTGAATAGTTGTTTGTAAAAAACAAACCAATAGATGTTACTCCAAATAATATATAGCCTGTAACTATGACAGGTTTTCGCCCTATTTTATCTGATAGAATACTAGCTGGAATAATAAATATTGTATATATTGTGTAGAATAAAACATAGAGGAAAATTGCTGTATTAAATTCTAGACCAATGTTGCTTGCTCTTAACAAAATAAAAGCATATCCAAAATGACCGAATGTAAAAATTGATGATACTAGAATAAATAATTTTAAATTAGATGGAAGCGATTTTAAACTGGTTTTAAATGTAAATTTTTTTGCATGAATTTCATGTTTTTTTTGATGTTTTTCTCTAATAAACAGAATTAATAAAACAGCAATAGCTCCAGGTATAAACGCTATAAGAAATATATTTTGAAAGCCCATAATTGGAAACAATAGTAATGCAATAACAGCACCAGATATTGACCCTATGCCATCCATTGCTCGATGAAATCCATATGCTTTTCCTCTATGATTTTTATCTGCACTTTCAGCAATTATAGCATCTCTAGGTGCATTTCTTATTCCTTTTCCAATTCTTTCAATAATTCTTATTAGTAAAACAAATGGCCAAACTCTTGCAAATGCAAATAGTGGTTTTGTAATTGTTGATATTCCATAACCTGTGAAAACAAATGATTTTCTTCTTTGAATCTTATCTGACCAATAACCTGAAAAAATTTTAAAATTGATGCAGTAGACTCAGCTGCTCCTTCAACTAAACCAATAATCCAAGCACTTGATCCAATGCTAACTAAGTATAATGGTATTAATGGAAAAACCATTTGACTAGACATATCGGTAAAAAGACTTACTAAACCAACTATCAGAATATTCCTAGTAAGTCCTTTTAGAAATTGTTTAGATTGCATTAATTCCACCAAATATAAAATAAGTAATTATAGGCCTTTTAAGAGAGCTATTGGTAAGTACCAAATACTTCCAAATCACTCTCTTTGTTATCATTATTTTTTCACCTAATTAAAACTTTTCTTATATAGATTATATATCATATTTTTTACCTATAAATTAAAATAAAATTTTTTAAATAAATTTATTTCTTGTTTTATTTACAATTCCAACAAGACTAAGCATTACAGGAACCTCAACCAATACTCCGACAACAGTTGCAAGAGCTGCACCAGAATTTAAACCATAGATAGATATTGCAATAGCAACTGCAAGCTCAAAAAAGTTACTAGCTCCAATCATTGAAGCAGGAGCAGCAATCTTATGAGGAAGTTTCCATAGAAATGCCCAACCATAAGCAATTGAAAAAATAAGATATGTTTGAATTACTAATGGAATCGCGATTAATATTATATGAAATGGATTAGTAAGAATTATATTTCCTTGAAATGAAAACAGAATAATCAATGTAAGAAGTAATCCTACACTGGTGATTTTACCAAAAACATCTAAAAGATGATCAAAAGCCTTTACGCCTCTTCGATTAATTATAATTTTTCTAGTAACATAACCTAATATTAAGGGAATAACTACAAATAAAACAACTGATAGAACTAAAGTGTCATAAGGTAAAACAAGACCACTTATACCTAATAATAAAGTTACAATGGGAACATATGCAAAAAGAATTATTAAATCATTAGTAGCAACTTGAACAACTGTATAACCTGGATCACCACGACTAAGATGACTCCAAACAAAAACCATCGCTGTACAGGGTGCAGCTCCTAAAAAGATTGCTCCTGCAAGATATTGTTTTTGAAGACCGATATCAATAAAATTCGAGAAAATAATAGTTAAAAACAATACTGCAAAAATATACATGGTAAATGGTTTAATTATCCAATTAACTACCCAGGTGATAATAAGTCCTTTTGGTTTTTTTGTAGCATTTACTATACTTGTAAAATCTACTTTAACCATCATTGGAAAAATCATCAACCAGATCAATACAGCTACAGGTATGGATACATGAGCATATTCAAGTGTACTTAGAAATTCTGGAAAAGCAGGTAAAAACTTTCCAATAAATATTCCAATTATAATACAAAGTATTACCCATAAAGTTAGATATTTTTCAAAATACCCTAGTTTTCCATCCCCCATATTTTCTAACACTCCTTATGAAAATCTATTTTAGAAGAGATTTTATCAATTTTTTTAATTACTTCAGCTATTTGTTTGTCTGTTATTCGATAATAAATATTTTTACCATCTTGCCTGGATTTAACCAGACCACATTGTTTTAATTTCTGTAAATGATGGGATATTAATGACTGTTCTAAATTAAGATGATTTATAATTTCACATACACATTTTTCTTTTGTATCTAAGAATTTTAGAATATTTCTTCGATTATCATCAACTATACACTTAAGAAAATTATCAGATTTCATATGAACAATAATTCATATGAATATTCATTCATATAAAACTTTTGCAAATAAAATATATAGATATTATCCAAAATATTCAATAATCCAGTTTTTTATTTCATCTCGGGTTTTTCGAAAATCAACAAGAATATCTTCAATACTACCTTCAGTTTTTGATGGATCTTTAAATGATTTATGAATAATATTTTTCCCTGGAAAAAACGGACAATTTTCTTTTGCATTATCACAAACAGTTACAACAACATCAAAAGTTTTCCCCTGGAACTCCTTAATAAGTTTTGATCGGCTATTAGAAATATCAATACCAATCTCTTTCATAACCTCAACAGCATAAGGATTAATAATTGAACTTTCAACGCCTGCGCTAAAAGCTTTGTATTTATTTTTATAAATTGTGTTTAATAAACTCTCTGCCATCTGAGATCGGCAACTGTTATTTGTGCAGAGAAAAAGTACAGTTTTTTTGTTTATCTTCATTGTTTTTTTATACCAGTAAAACAGGCTTTACCGGTACCCTCTACCATAATTTTTCACCTTTTTATCCAAATCTTCCAGTAATATAATTTTGAGTGGTTTCCATTTGTGGTTTTTCAAAAATTTCTTTTGTTTTTCCATATTCTATTAATTTTCCTAAATATAAAAATGCAGTATAATCTGATATCCTTGATGCTTGCTGCATATTATGAGTAACAATTACTACAGTGTACTTTTTTTTTAAATTAATTATTAATTCTTCTATTTTATTTGTTGCTATTGGATCAAGTGCACTACATGGTTCATCCATTAGTATTACTTCTGGTTCTATAGCTAGAGCCCTTGCAATACATAGTCTTTGCTGTTGACCACCTGATATACCCATAGCAGATTGATGAAGTCTATCATACATTTCTTCCCATAGGGCAGAATCTTTTAGACTTTTTTCAACGATTTTATCAAGTATCTTTTTATCTTTTAGTCCTTGCATTTTTGGTCCATATGCAATATTTTCCCAGATTGATTTTGGAAATGGATTTGGTTTTTGAAAAACCATGCCGACTTTTCTTCTTAAAGATACTACATTTGCATTTTTTATATTTATATCTTCTTTTTCATAAAGAATTTGACCTTCAACTTTGCATCCATCGATTATATCATTCATTCGGTTTAAACATCGAATAAGTGTTGATTTTCCGCAGCCGGAAGGACCTATTAATGCGGTTACTTTTTTTTCAGGAATGTCTATTGTAATATTTTTTAGGCATTGAGAATTATCATACCAGAGATTTAGATTTTTGATATGTATCTTAATGTTCATAGTTAAACCCAATAAATAATTTTATGGATATGACAGTGTGCTATTACCTTTCATCCCATAGTTATCTGCTACTTCAAGATTGATTGTATATGTATTTCCATCTGTTAGAAAAGAGGGTGCTCGCACTTTTCTTCCTTCTAATGTGGCAGTTGAAGGTCCTTGTATATCCCATGCCCAGTTTGTAATGTATCCATCTGAAGATTGATCAGATAAAGACCCGTCAAGTATAATAAAATCTGTGTAACCTGGTAATGATGGATCCCATTGTGATTCTGTAATAATTTTTATTATTGAAGTGGGAGGCATGAATGATTTTGAAAAAGTGTTTGTTAGAGATGTTACTATTTCAAAGTTTATTGCATCGTTTTCATATATTTCTTCTGCAAGTGTTTTTAAAATTTCCGTTGAAGTATTTTCTATTGTCAGTGTTATTTGTTCTCTTGAATCTATCTTTAAATCAGGATTTTCAATTGCCGGTACCCAGCCTGGTAATAGTTCGTCATATGTTTCGGTCAGACCATATATTCCTGTTGTTGTGTTTATGTCCCATCTTTCTTTTGAAAGATCCATTCGTTGAATTCTGAATCCTAAAATTAAGAAGTTGTTAATTCTTAAAGTTGTTATTTTTGTATCTTTTGTATGTATATTTGCTATTACAAATGTTACGTTATCTAACTTTGAGGGTAAACTGCTATATGTAGGATTTTTCATTGAAACAACTGTGATTTCTTCTAGTTCTTTTTCTAGTTTTGCTAGTTCTGATTTTTGAATTTCGTCTTGTTTCTGTTGAGTAAATACTGCAAATGCAGTTGCAGCAGAGATAACAACAAGGGTGAGCATTAATGCACCTATTACATTTGAAACACCATATGTATTATTCATAGTTATTTTTGAATCATGAGAATATAAAACTTAAAATTGATGTAAATGAAATATAAAAGGTATATAGAGGAATATAGTTAATTCAGGCCACTATAGTTTATAGTCAATATTTTTAAAAGATATATATAATTTTATCATAAATTAAAGAAAAAAATCCAGGTGATTAAACTAAATGGGAATTCCAGTTAATGTTGTAGGATTAAATAAATTTGTTACAGAAATACCTGATGGAAATATTATATTAATTGAAGGTAAAATTGACCCTGTAAAAACCTTTTTTGTTCAACACATTGGTTGCACCTCAATTAAAAACGGTCGCGATGTTATTTATATTACTTCAAGAGTAATTAATGAACTTAAAAAAGAACTCCTTGTTTACGATTCTGATACAAAATCTTTTAATATAGTGGAAGAGCGATCATCTCGGCATTGGAAGGATTATGTTAAAGATAACTCATTATTAATTATAGATTCTTTTTCTTACCTTATGCTTGATAAAAGCTTGTATGAGTTTCGCGATAATCTTGAGGATTTAAGACAGGCTACAAAAGATAAAAACGCTATTGTTTTACTAACAGTTGAAGAAGGAATGCTAGATGAAAAAGCAGAGATTACTGCAAAATATATTGCAGATGGAATAGTAATTTTTAAGAAAAAAGAAGCGTCCAAAGGAATCTCTAGATATGTTATTATTCCCAAGTGGAAAAACAACATGGCTTTTAATGATAATATTTACTATGATTTTGATGGAATTAGCATGAAGGTAGATATGAGGTCTCGTGTAGTATAATTATTTATGGGGAAGGAAAAAATGATAAAAACAGGTTATGACAGATATGGCTTAAGCGGTAATCCATTTCGCGATCTTTCTAGTGAAAGTTTAGAAAATGTTGATATTTTTCATGTTGTTCAAGAGCTTGATCATGAAATAAAAATCATAAAAGATGAAATTTTTGAAAAAGAAAACAAGGCAGCAATTGCTATTCTTGGCGGTTATGGTGTAGGCAAAACTGAGAGATTACTTTTGGTTAAAAATGAAGCGAAAAATAATGGTTTTTTTAGTGTTTTTAAAAATATGAGTAATGAAACTCGTTGGACTATTGCAAGTGTTGTGGATGAAATGATATATGATGCAAATAAAAAACTTAGTTTTTTTAAAAGAATTTTCAGTCCTCCTAAATGGTATAAAAATATTTTAAAAATACGCAAGAAGGTTACAATAAATTACGATCCTGAAGAAGTAGGTCATGTAATAGTTAAAGCTCTTAATGAGAATGCTCCTAGCTTTCTTCTTTTAAATGATTTACATAATCTTTCTCAACCTGCAGATCTCGATAACTTTGTCCAAGTTCTTCATGTTATCGCAGATAATAGTGAGCCGGGTGTTCTAACAATGCTAAGTAGCGATATTGGTTTTTTTGAAAATTTGATGGTTCGCCATCCCAGTATGAACGAACGCATTAACAGAAAATTTATTGTTCCATCTCTAAATAATAATGAAGCAGGTCTAATGATTGCAAAACGTATGCTTGATAAACGCTTAGTTGACAATATCGAACCTTTGTATCCTTTTACAGAAGAAGCTGTAGCCATTATGAATTATGAGGCCAATGGTAATGCTCGCAAGCTTTTAAAGATTGCATCTATTATAATTGATACTGCAACTCAGCGTAAAATGATGACCATTGATGGTCCTACAACCCGTGAGATTTTAAAAGTTAGTGAAAACAAAAAACTTGATGTTGATTTTGATGAAGAAAAAAGTGATATTACAATTGTTGAGACCCCTGCAGAGGTTAAAAGTTTAAACAAGATTAAAATTTCTAGTTCTAAAAAGATTAAACCTGTTAAAAAACCTATGAGTAATCCTTTACCTATACAGAATTATTCTGGAATTAAAAGTATTAGAGTAAAATGTCCTAAATGTGCAAAAGTTTTCACATTTGAAGTATCTTCTTCAACAGAGCAGATGCGTTGTCCAAATCCTTTATGTGATTTTGTTGGAAAAATAAATATCGAGAAACTAATTTAAAAACAATTTGTCCATAGGTAAACTTTGGCCATTTGTATCAATTATTTTTACTGCAATAGAGTGCTTATCTATTTTTTTAACTGCGGGGATGTTTTCTGTGATAAAAGATATTGTTTTTGTTTGTTCTGGTGAAATAATCCTGTTGTTCTTTGTTTCTTTTATTCCGCATTTGTAAGGTCCGTTTAACGTATCTATTGTTATTTCTAAGGTATCTATGTATGCCGGCATATCTCCTTTGTTTGTAATTGTTATTGAAACATTTTTAAGTTTATCAAAACCGTTTATATTTTGCCATTTGCAAATAGGATAATCTGTTTTTAAAAAAACTCCTTTATAGTAAATTGTTTCTTCATATATTTTTTTTGATCCACTATTTGCAACAATTGTATAAAAACTACCTTTTGCTTCTTTTTGAAGTAAAGGTGTTTTAATTAGTTTTACTATTCCATCTTTTTCAGTATTAGTTGATGCAATTAATCTATAATTATCATTTAAGATTCTTAATTCTATTTCATCATTTGTTATATAGTTAATTTTTAGTGTTAGTTCGCCTTGATAATCCATGAACTCGCTTGATACAAGATCAAAAGTTGCATCAGGATTAAATGTATTAAAAATGTTTTGATTTGGAATTACTGTGCTTGTAAATGCCTCATATCCAAAAAAGATGGTAGTAAGTAAAATAATTATTAATATGATACCAAGTATCTTCTTTGATTTAATAAAAAATTTATCTTCCAGGTTTATTTCTTCTATTATTTTGTCATTTGTAAATTCCCCGCAAATAGGGCAGTAATTTGTTTTTTCTTTTATTACTGTTCCACAAAATTTACATTTTTTTTGTCTTTCTTTATTTTTTGTAATACTTTCTCCACAATATGGACACCAGGTAGCATCATAAAATATTAGTTTATTGCATGATTGACATTTTATTGTCCTTTGATTTTTGTTTTTTATTTTATTGTAGCATTCTTGGCATAAAAACTGTGAACTATCAGTTTTTCCGGGTACATTGTAAAGTTTTATTTCGTTGAAGTTTCCTTCTTTCCCACAGTTTTTACATCTAACTGTGTTATTCATATTTTTTTCTCCCCAGATTAATTTTTTATAGTATTAGTAATGCAAAAAATATTGTTGACGCAGCAATTAATATCAAGCTGTGCATTAAACCATATTTTATTTTCCCGTCAACAAATTCACCTATGACTATACCTGTTCCAATGCTATTTATTATTATTACATGAAAAAATCTTTGTCTGATTATTATTTCACTTAGCCGTTCAACTCCACTTGCCGTCGCGGTCTTTGCTGATTCTAAATCTGTTGATCCTAAAAGTGAAAGATCTATTCCTTCCATTCGCGGAAACATTGTTAGTAATAGATAAATAATTATTATCATTACGCTGAATGAAATATATATTGTAGTTGTTTGCATTGTTAGCTCTCTTTTTCTATTGGCATTTATTTTTATGAAATCATCCATGTCTTTTGCAGCGCGATATATAACCTGTGATGTTTCTCCTCCAACTTTTGATGCTTCGCCGATTAATGATGCATATCTTTGTATAAGATCGCTTTTTAATGGTCTTGACATAATTTTTATTACTTCGTCGAAAGGACGTCCGATTTTTATTGCTTCAGCTGCTCTTTTTAATGGGTTTTTCATTATGCTTGTATCTGTTTTTGCTAGTTCGATTATTGCTTTTGTAGGATCTAGTCCACCTCTCATGGCATCTGCCATTTCAAATAGAAGTTGTGCAAATGCTCTTTCATATTTTTGCAGTGTCCTTTTTTCATATTGTGATTTAATTACATATGGTAATAATCCTATGAAAAGTGCAACAATAAACACATATTCATATGAATATGGTGAAAGATTTTCTGTTGATGAAACGTATAAAAATCCTAGTATTGCAACTATAAAGGCAACAATAATTGGCACATACAAAATAATATATTCTTTTGCCATCGGATGTTGAATAAAATATTTTTTGAAAGTAAATTTCTTAGTTTTTTTAAGATAAAATAGGTATATTGCAAAAATAATCGAACCTATAATTGAACCTATTATTATGTATCTTATTATAGTAAATACGTCTATTTTATCTTCTTGAGTTATCGGTATTGATGTATCAACAATAAAATTCCATTGTGTTGAATTTTTTTTACCCTCTATATCTTCTACTTGTAAAAAAATTGTATGATTTCCATTTTTGAATCTAAATATTTCAGAAGGTGTATATGAAAGATAATTCAACGTTATCTTAAGATTATTTTTATCACTATCAAATTCTTTTATGTTTAAACCGTCTATTATAAATTGTATTTTTTCAACATCAATTATCGATAGACTTGAAAATTCAACTTTTACTTCAGGATTTGTATATGGTATAGCCTGGTTTTCTTTTGGGTATATTATATTTATTTGGATATCATTTAAATCTGCTTTTACATTAGATATATTTAGGAAATTTGTAAATGTTAGTAGTATGATTATTAAAATCAAAGTTTTTTTAACCATTTTTTATCCGCTCCTTGAGTAAGCTGTTGAAATAATTACGCCAACTACTATTACAGCTAACGGTATGAGACCATAGGCAAGAAGTATTAGCAGGGTATCTGCACCGAAAGGACCAATTTTGCTTCTAAGAGCATCCATTAAAAAAGCTGCGATTCCAATAAACAATATTCCAATTAGCACAAGACTTATATACATTTCAGAGTAACTAGCAAGTTTTTCTGTGAATTCTTCCTGAATGTCTCTTCTAAGTTGCATTGTATTATCTGCTTTTTGGCGAAGATATGCATCAAGGTCTCCTCCTTGATGAATCATATTTGAAAGATCCCATAAGTTTTCTCTAAATGAATCCGATGGCGTTTCTTTTGCTGTTTCACCAATTGCTGTGACGATATCCTTTCCTTCTATGTCTATCTTATGAACTATTTTTTTGAATTCGGCTTGCATTGCGTGACCAATTTTTCTTTGAGCCATGTGTCTAACTATTTTTATTGGTGTAATACCTGTGCTTGCTAGAACCGATAGTTCGCTTAGAGTAAATGGTAATTCTTGGTCGATTTGTATTTTTCTTGAGGAAATTCTCATTTTCATAAGTAATGGTAAAAATAAAAATGATAATGTTGAGCATATTGCAGTTAGAACAATTACATAAGATATCCAAGAAGGTGTTTTGATTATTATGTTGAATAGTAAAGTATATAATAAAAATGAAAGAAATGTTGTAATTAATCCTGTTATAATGATTACTGATAAAAAAGCAGATGGTGTGTATTTCATGTTTGCCATTCTAAGTTGATCATCTAGTGTTTTGTTTTTTTGTTTTTTTTCGATTTTTTTCCCAATTATTTTATAACAAAAATTTTTATAAATATCTGAAAAATTATTTTTTTTAATTTTAATTTTTTTTTTGTTTTTTTTCAAACCCAGCATTGTTTATCTTCCTTCCATTTCTAAAATAGCGTTTACTGGGTCTACATAATACATGTTCATAGCTCGACTTACATCTTTGTAATATGTAATATCTTTTTTATCCATAATTTTGATATATGATTCGCGTCTTTTCAACTCATTATGTAGTTCTTCAATTGTTTTTCCTATTTCATCAGCTAGTTTTTCAAGTACAAAACTGCGTCCATTGAAATGAAAGAAATCTCCTCGTGGATTCCATTTGAATGCCTCATTTGTTAGAAGATCATGTGTTTCATTATCAAGCTCTAGAATTTCTGTAATATTTTTACATCTTCTAACGCGACGGTCTTCTAGGTTCACTTGACCTACGAATGCTACTGCATCTATGCTTTGAAATAATACTCTTGGAATATTCATTGGCTGACTTTCAATTCTATGTAAAAGCTCATCAATTGATCCAGCATGAACCGTGCTCATTGAAGCATGACCAACTGCAATTGCCTGGAAAAGTGTGAATGCTTCTCTACCACGTATTTCTCCTACTATTACATATTCAGGTCTTTGACGTAGTGCTGCTACAAGTAAATCAAATAAATCTACATCACCAGGGCTGGTGCCTATACCTGATATTCCAGATACTCCTGAAGCACCTGATGTAATTTTTCCATATCCTTTTCTTGAAACTGATTGAATCCAATTTTCATGGTCAATGTGTATCTCAGGTGTGTCTTCTATGCTTACTATTTTATCCTCCGGTCGTATAAACATACAAAGAGCGTTAAGCATTGTTGTTTTACCACTAGCTGTTCCCCCTGACATTAAAATTGATTTTTTATGTTCGATAAGCATCCAAAAATATGCAAGTTCTAAAGCAGAGATACTTCCGAATCTTAAGAGATCAATTGGTGAAATGGGATCATAGCTAAATTTACGAATGGTAAACGTTGAACCTTTGCGTGTTACTTCCGAGCCAAGGGTTAGATTTATACGACTCCCATCTGCAAGAACTGCATCAAGAATTGGCTGATACACAGATATATGTCTGCCAGATACTTGTGCTAGTTTTAAAATAAAACGATTAAGCTCGATTTCTGAGTCGTAAATAACATTGGTTTTCATTGAACCAAAAACACGATGATAAAGATAAATCGGAACCTTTGGACCGTTACAACCAATATCTTCTACAAACGGGTCTTGGATTACTGCATTTGATCTACCTAGACCAAATAGTTCTCGACTTAAATGATAAAAAAGAATAGACTTTCTTTTCTCATCTACAGAAATATCATAAAGTTCTATAACTTGGTCAAACTTATTTCTAAGATATTCATTTAATTTTTCTGATTTACCAAAAACGCTATTTTCATCAAGAGGCACTTCTTCTTGATCCATTAATGATTCTACTTTTTCTTTTATACTGGATAAGATTTCTTGTTCGCCTTCTTTTAAAATCGGCTCACGAACAATATAGTTAAACTCTCCTTCTTCTTTGTCAAAAATTATATTTATAAAAGCATATGGTGGATCAACTGGGTAAGTAACCTTTACCTCCATTTTAGAATCATTAAGCATTTTTCTCATGTAGGACATTTGCTGTTGTATTACGACTTTCTCAGGAACCACTTCTTTTTTTATAAACTGTTTTTCTAGTTTCTTTGCTTTATTTTTAATTACATTTCTATATTTAGAATCTAGTAGTCTGTCTACATTTTCATCTGTTTTGTTTTTCTTTTTGAAAATATTTATTAAATTACTGGTTTTTATTGTCATATATTTCTATAGAAAAAGTCTATTTTATGTATTAAAAAATGATGTATATAGAATCTATATGCTATGTAGTTTTACTGATAGTGTTTGTTTGCAAATACTAGTTTGTATTTGTGTGTGAAAAATAGTCTCTATTTTTTTTATTTTGGCAAGTGTATTAATTAAAAACTTCGATGAAACGTTTAGACAAAAAGTCTAGGGAATCCATTGACTCTTAGGAGGATCCTAGGGGGAGGAAAACCCAAAAAAAATATAGGAGACAAAAAAAATGAAATCAATAAAAAGAATTGGTCGAAAGCTAGTGAAGAACGTACAAGCAGTTTCGCCAATTATAGCTACACTTATGTTGGTCCTAGTAGCAGTTGGATCAGCTGGTGCTTTCTATATGTGGCAAACTGGTTGGCAGAGTGATGTAGAAGGAAAAGCAGGTTCTGCTGATGTAAAAGCATCTTTAAGCATTGGTGGTAGTTCAACTGTTTATGAGTTCACCGCAATTGCAAAAGAAATATTTGAATCAAGCAACCCAAATTACAAGATTGACCTTCAAAAAGGTGGCAGTGGTGCTGGTATAGCAGCTGCTGGTATGGGACTTGTTGATATTGGTGCAGCATCAAAAGATGCATCAGGTTCGTTTACACAATACCCTGATTTGAACCGTGATGGAAAAAGAGACCTTGGTATTGAAATGGTACAAACCACTGTTGGTTATGATGGTGTCGTAATAATTGTTTCAAAGAACTTTGTTGGAAACCTTGACAATATAACCAAAGCCACTATGCAAGGAATTTATGCTAAAACAACTACAGATTGGAATGTAGTACCTTGCGGTATCGGGAGTCTAACAAACGTTACAGGAGCAACATCAACTCCAATTAAAATCGCAGATCGTTCTGATGAATCAGGTACAGAAGAATGCTTTGTCGAAAAACTTATAGATATAGCAACCGGATATTCTACATTTGTCAGTGAAAAACAAATAATATCTGGACACTGTCACATTTCAAAGGGAAGCAACCAAGAGCTAGTTGAAGCAATATATGCAGATACTGCAGCAATAGGTTTTACAGCAAAAGGAATTGCAGATGGAAATACTGATAAAGTAAAAGTAATTCCATTTTCAGATGATGGGTCAACCTTAGCAACTGGCGATGGATTACCATCAGCAAGTGAAATCAAAGCAGGACCAGATGAAGGTTGGCCAGGTTCAAGACCACTTAACTTCCTCACTGTTGGAAAGCCAACTGGGGCTGCAAAAGTGTTCATTGACTTCTGCTTAACACCAGAGGCAAACCTTGATATCTGCGAACTTTCTGACTACGTCAGCTTGTATGCATAAACCAAAAAATAAAGGGGTTTTCTAACCCCCCTCTCAATTTTTTTATTTTGAATTTCTTATTGCTTCTTCTATTTATCTCTATATAGCATATAGAAAAATTGTAGAAGACACTTTTTAATTAAAAACATTTTTCTAAAAAACGATATGTCTCTTAAAAAAGGAAAAAAAAGCTATAATCTTGTTAATGTTTATTTAATACAATTTTTATTCTTTTTATTCATTTTACTACCTTTTATAATAGGAAGTTTTTCTTTCTTAGAATTATTTTTAGTGATAATCTTAGAAGCATTAAGTGCACTTTTATTGATATATAAAAAACCAAAAAAATATAGCTATTTACTCTGGGCAGGTCAAATATTTTTAATATTATACATTATTATTATTTTTCATTTTAATACAACATTTCAAGTTAAAGAACCATCCAATATACTGATTGGATCATTTTTATTATTTACAATTTTAGTTAATATCATTGTTTATCTTTTTTTAATATTTCAAGAACGCATCGTCAAAAGTTTACTTCAAATGTTTGCAAGCATGACCGCAGTAATAGTAATTATAATCATAGGATTTATTGTTCTCGAAGGCCTTCCTGCGTTTCAAGAAAACGACCCAATTGATTTTTTAACAGGAACACATTTTAATGCATTTTATTCAAATACAAGAACCCATAAAACAGAACTAGTTACAATAATAGAACCTTATAATCTTAGTTTTAAACCAAATCAAGAAAGACAAGTATTTATTCAAGCAAATAAAAATGATTCCATAACATTGAATATTACTAATCAAGGTGGACTTCCATTTAATGGAACCATCAAAGCTTTTTCAGAAACAGCAGAGATATATATTAACAAATCAGATTTTTCAATTAATCCTACTGAGACTTCTTCATTTTTACTAACAGTTAAAACACAAAATTTAGGATATCATATTATAAAAATCACTGTTAGTGAAACAAACAATAATACAACTTTTTATCACAACATCACTTGTAGAGCCGTAGATAATTTTTTTAGGTTAAACCCTACTGAATACAACACTTTTGCAAAACAATATGCTCAGAACATAAAAGCAACTTTTAACATAGAAAATAAAGGATTAAAAAATGATACGATAACCTTTAAAATTAATCCTGCAGATGAATTCAGACCTTATGTTGAAAATGAACCAACTTGGGATTTCAGCTCCTCATCAATAGTTTTTGATTTAGCCCCTGGTGAAAATAAATCATTAATAGTACAAGCAAATTTTATTCAACTAATCCCTGGAACACATTCTTTTACAATAGATGTAATATCCAAAAACGCCCCAGATATTAGTGAAACAGCAATCTTTACTGTTATCTACCAAGAACAAACAACAGTTGTAGTTGATGAGCCTGTTCAAAAAATATCTGCAAATAAATCAGCTATTTATGAAATAAACCTTGAACAAGGATCAACAGATAAATTAGGAATTGAAATAAATAAAATAACACCCGAATGGGATTTTAAATTATATTACCTAAATGAAAGTATAATTATCAATGAAATAGATGAAATAAAAAATATCGAATTCAATGAAACATCAATGTCTTTAAAGGTTTATATGGAGGTAATCCCAGTAAATCAACAAAATGGCAGTATTTGTAATATTGAATTAATAGTATATGATTGGGGCACAAAACCAGACATCGGAATTTTAACATTTATAATTGGAACAATATTAACTACATTAATAGCAGTATTAATAGCAGCACCATTAGGAATAGGATGCGCAATACTTCTTGGAGAATATCTTCCAGAAAAAATAAGAAGGATTTTAAGACCCATATACGAACTTTTAGCAGGTATTCCGTCGGTTATCTATGGCCTATGGGGTTTTATGACCCTTGGACCCTTTTTAAAACAGAACATCTATCCATTAATTACCGGAACAATTGGAAAACATATATCAATTTTTAGCGAAACATCATACATCGGAAGCGATATTTTTACTGCATCATTCGTTCTATCAATAATGATTGTACCAATAGTAATAACATTATCTGAAGATGCAATAAGATCAGTTCGACGTGAATTAAAAGAAGGCTCCTTAGCAGTTGGTGCAACAAAATGGCAGACTCTAACACACGTTGTTCTTCCTCAAGCAAAATCTGGAATCACTTCTTCGATAATTCTAGGTACAGGTAGAGCAATTGGAGAAACAATGGCAGTTCTTATGATAATGGGTCTAACTGTAAGAATACCTACATCTATATTTGATTCAACAAGTACAATGACCGGTGTTATTGCAAACACATTTGGCTGGGCATTTGACGATCCGCTTACAAGACATGCGCTATTTGCTATTGCAATGGTGCTTTTTTTCATGGTGTTTTGTTTAAATGTTATAATATTTAGAATTCAAAGACCAAAAAACCTTGATAAATCAAAAAGCCAAAAAAATAATATTAGATCTTTTTTTAATAATTTAAAAACAAAATTAAATATATTAAAAAATAAAAAACGAAAACAAAATAAAGATTCATTCATAATATTAGAGACAATAAGATGTGACTCAAATATAAAAAATAAAACACAAATAGATGGTAATATCTCCCTATTTAAAAGTAATTTAAAACCCATGAAATATTATTTTTTAAAAGAAAAAATTGGACTGATTTTTATTATTTTTTGCGCAATTTTCGTCTCAATATTTTTATTTTATATTCTTGGCGATGTAATTATTAAAGGAGCCCCAGCTATGAGACTTGAATATTTCACAGAAGCTGAAAGAATGGCTGGATTAGAAGGTGGTTTTTTAAATGCAATAATAGGGTCTTTATATCTAGTAGGAGTAGCCTTACTTGTTGCAGCGCCATTATCAATTGGCGCAGCAATATATATTAATGAATACGGTAAAAAATCAAATATATTTACAAGAATTATTTTATTTGCATCAGATACACTAGCAAGCACTCCATCGATAGTTTTTGGAGCATTTGGTTTTATGTTTTTTGTTCTCACCATGGGATTCCGATGGTCCCTTCTCGCGGGTGGTTTAACATTAGGTATCATGATAATACCTCTTATGCTCAGGAGTTCATTAGAATCAGTTAAAACAGTTTCAGATGAGCTTAGAGAAGGAAGTTTTGCATTATCTGCAACAAAATGGCAAACCATTGTTCATATTGTCATACCAACCGCAATAGTTGGTATAATAAGCGGTGTTATATTATCAATTGGGCGGGCAATTGGAGAGACAGCAGCTGTGCTACTTACCGCAGGTTATGCATTTGAAATTCCATCATCGCCTTTACATCAAGTTGCATCTCTACCCAATATGGTATATAATTACTTTGAATTTTCAGCAAAAAACCCATTTTTGATGGATAAGGTATATGCAGTTGCTTTTGTATTGATAATAATTGTTTTGATATTAAATACAATAGCAAGAATTATTGGATATAGATATTCAAGGATGACAAAAAATTAATAATGGACAAGAATAGAATATATACTATATATAGAAAATCTTTTTATCAGACAATAAAATCAAATTTTTAAGAAGGAAAAAATTGATATTTATGATTCAGAAAAAATATATTCCATTAATAATACTTATCATCTTGATTAGTGTATTATTTGTATCAGTATTTTCATTTCAATCTAAAAATATTCAAAATGAAAATAGATATGCAATAATACAGACAAATATTGGAAATATTACAATAGAATTATTAGAAAATATTGCACCTCAAGCAACAAATAGATTTATAGATCTTGCAAATAATGATTTTTACAATGGTACTATTATTCATAGAGTCTTTAAGGATTATGCAATATATGGTGGACAATATCAAATGAATAGTTCATTAAAGCCTTATCCCTATGAGCCTATAACAATTGAGACAGATCATACAGTTAAACATAAAGTTGGAGCAATGTCATTATTAAGATCTGCAGAAGATCAAACAAAAGTTGGCTGCCAGTTTCTAATATGTTTAGATAATATAAGTTCACTTGATGGAAAAAATACAATAATTGGATATGTTAGAGATGGAATTGATTTAGTTTTTAAAATTTCAAGATATCCTCATGATGATCAATATCAAGATGGAAGTGGAAGAATTCTGAATCCTTTTGATGTAGTTATAGATAAGATTATCATAATAAATGCTGATGAAGTAGAAATAAACCAATAAAATATTTAAAATAAGTTATTTTACAGTAAAAAATGAATGAAATATTTGGAACAATATTATTTTCTATATTTATCACCTCATGTGTTGCCTTGTTATTAATAAGTATAAGATATTCTACAAAGGTTAAATATGCTATTATTGCAGTGAGTGGAACAATAATGATTGCTCATGGAAGCAGAATGATTTCTCAGACCCTTCTTTATCCATATGGATGTTACAGGCCAAATCTATTTGACTTGATATTTGACTGGTTAACATTAATTTTGTTAGGTGTTTTTGTTGCATATCTAGGATTTTTTGAATTTTACATTAATAACAAAAAATAGATTTCTAATTGCTATTCATATTATTTTTTCATTTTGACATTTTTACACAATAGTTTAAAATAGGATTTAAATAAAAAATCTATTTTGTTGGTGGTTGACAAAATGAATAAAATAGATTTGAAAATCTTTATATTTTTCTTATCTGGAACTATTATGGTTGGCCATGCTCTACGTATGATTTATCAAGGAGTATTTCACCCTAGTTCATATTATCAACCTGGTATATTTGATATATTTTTTGACTGGACAACCCTTTTAATTCTTGGATTTATAATATTTGGATTTGCAATAAGCTTATTTTATTCTAATATGAAATCAAAACAAAAACTAGATCCAATAATACATTAATAAAAAGAATTTTTTTAAAATAATTATTTCACAAAATAATGGTTTACAGCGATTTCTGCTATATCCTCTGCATAACCTCTTGTTCTATCAATACTATCCACAATATACGTAAGTGATACAATCGTAGGTATATCAATTTTTTTAAGACCTAATATTTCTTGTCGTAGTTTTTCTATTTCATCATGTGTTTTTTTGGATTTTTCTACAATTTCATGTGCATTTTTTAGTTCATTTCTGTATATTGCATTTATTGCACCGTCAAATATTTCTAAGGTTTTATTGGAAATTTCAAATATTTTATTATCAAGTGGAGTTTTTTCGCTTATTGTTTTTGCATTTTTTGCAAGACGTGTTGCGTGATCTGCGATTCTTTCTATTGCGCGTGCTGTTAATAAAAAACTTAATGCTTCCTGAGGTTTTACACCCATTTTATCAGCAAAAAACACATCTTTTAATATTAAGTTAAACTGTTTGCCTATTAACCAGTAAAGTTTATCAACATCATTGTCTCTTGATTCAACGTCTTCTGCCAGTTCTTTGTCTCTGCTGTTTAATGCTTTTAATGCATCTTTATGCATTGCTCTTGTTATTATATACATTCGTTTTAATCCTTTTACAATTGAAAAATCACTTACATTAAGCAGGTCTTTTACTGTTATACTATTAATTGACTCATCAATTATTTCGATTCCCATTACATTTTGAGAGATATCTCTTATTTTTTGCCTCATATCTTTTGAGATAGTTTTTTTATAATCCATTTCAATTATGTTATTTCCTGCCAGATAAACTCCTATGAATTCCCTTAATAATTCATTCGTGTTTTGAAAGTCTATATTTATTTTTTTTGTTAGTTGATCTGCTATTTTTTCTCCTTGTTCGGTGAGTTTGGGGTTTATTAATAGCGTTCCATCTGATCTAGGTATCATTCCTATGCTGTCACCATTTTTTATGTTTACCTTGTTCACCCAGGTTTTTGGTAAGGATATTACATAAGTTGATCTACCTGTTATCTGTACTTTTCTTGTTTCCATTTTATTTCCCTTTTAATGTTAACAATTCTTGTTAATATTTGCAAATATTTTAAATATAGATATAAAATTTTTCTATATTCTTTAGAATATCTATATAGTGATATATAGTTAATATATCTTTTTTAGGGCGTAGATTTCTCTCACTCAAAAGTCTGAGGAGAAAAAAAGGGGAATGGGGGATGAAATTGGGATGCATTCATTTGTTTAGGGATGGGATGATCTTAATTTACCAATCATGTGCCCATTCTAGGGCGCTATATCAACATGAAGGCAAAGCCCTTATTTAATCTCCAAATGAGGAATTTGAATCTAATTATATAGAACTTGCCAAAATAGTATATAGATAGGTATATGATATCAATAGATTATTTAATCTATATACTATTAAAAATTTATTTTCCTTGTATAAGTTTCTCTATAAAAATTGCCGGTAAATTAGCTTTTAAAATCGCTTCAGTAGCTAATTTAATATTATAATCTACTCTATACCAATTTGTTTTTAAATCAACTGTATCAAAAATCATAAAACAAGATTTTGCAATTCCATCTCTTGGCTGACCAACACTGCCTGGATTTAAAATAACTTGTGATCCAACTGCTGCTTCCATTTGGATATGAGTATGACCTGTAATTATATAATCGGCATCAACATTTTTTACAATATCGGATAAGATATCATCTGTAAACCAAGGATGAATATATTCAAACAGCTTGTCTCTTGGGCTGCCATGGCACATATAAAAACTAATTCCATCTCGCACAAAACTTAATTCAAAATCAAGCTTATTTAAAAATTTAATATCACAATGTTCAAGATTTTCTATGCTGTGTTTAATTCCCATTGCACAAGTTTCTTTAAACCAAGAAAATCTTTTATCTACTACTGCCAAGTCATGATTTCCAACTACAGATTTTATCTTAAGATCTCTTACTAAATCAAGACACTCTTTTGGAAAAGCATTATATCCAACAATATCTCCACAACAAAAGATTTCATCGATCTTTAATTCTTCAATTTTTTTTAGTACTTCAGATAAAGCATGAATATTTGAATGAATATCAGAAATAAACGCAAGTTTCATAAATCAAATCCTTAAATCAGTTATATATCTATTTAATTACTTTTATGTTTTGAAAATAAAATCAATATATCTACATTCACTATAGATTATATTTGAATACAGATTATTAATTAAAATAAAATAATGTTTTGATAGGTGATTAAATATTATGATTTCCACAAGATTTGAATATTGGCAATCAGAAGAAAATGGTGAATGGTATTTTCATTTAATTGCACCAAACGGCGGAGTTATTGCACATAGTGGTTCATATATAACAGAAGATGAATGTCTAGAGGGGATTGAGCAACTCCGCAGATATGCAAGAACTTCAATAGTGTTAAAACCAGATATAATTGATTATAGCTAAAAAAAAATTATTTTTTAATCCATTCCTCTATAGCTTCTTGAATTGCTGCTGTGATATTTCCTCTTTTCATTCCATATTTTTCAAAAACTTTTTTTCTAAATTTTTCTTCAAGATCATTAGGCAATATCACATCAATTCTACCCATAGTTATCAAAAACTGAATATTTTATGAAGGTTTTAAACTTTTCCACTTATACACTTAACCACAACACTTATAAACACATAATTTATACACTTATGTGTAAAAGGGGAAATACAAAAAGATAAAGTTGCCAAAGGGAGGTGCAACTCCCAAAGGCATGGAGAAAATTGAATGCCGCGAAGCAAACAAAATATCTCCAAAGAAAAAATAGAATCGGAGATATATAACACATTCGAACAATTCAAAAAAGAAAAGAACATCTGCATAGCAGAATTTCTAAATAAACTAATAATTCCGGATATTTCTAATCAGGATTATAGAAAAATAAAATTTGATTACTACTCACTTTTTAGACTATTGATTTTTCAAAAATTAAAGAAAATCAAATATCAAAACCAGCTGTACCAATACCTAAAATCACATCCAGAAGAAACAATACTACTTGGATTAACAGAAATACCAGATAGGCGAACCATTGGACATTTTTTACACAATATATTAAACGATGAACAAAGAGAACTTATAGGTTTCATAGTTTCAAAGATAGAGGAAGTATCTGAAAAATTTGGAATATTATTTGATATTCAAACATTGGAGCCTAAAAGACCTAAGAAACTTACGAAGAAAAGAAATCAAGACCTACAGAGAAAGAAGAATACAAAAGAAGTCTGTAAACTTATTAAGAAGAGATTTTCACCATTCTTTGATTTTAAACTACGACATAATACAGTTTATCAGAAAAATCAGTTCATTGATCTCATGTTACATATGGGGATGACACATGATTTTGCTGAAAATGGAAGTAAAACACTAAAAGAACTGAAGGACAATAAAACTCCTGATGCAGATACTCTTCTTTATCATATTAAAAATCATAATGACCTCAAGGAAATTCAAAAGATGTATCTTACTCTTTTTGAAATACTTTGGACGATGATAAAACAGTCAAACACAATAGATATTCAAAAAACATATGATGTTGCAATTGACTATACAGAATGGTTCTACTATGGCGATAGAAGCACTCCGATGATTGTTGGTAAAAAACCAGAGCGAGGTACATGTAAATGCTATAAGTTTGCAACTATCAACATAGTTGAAGCAGGTAAACGATTTACACTACTTGCATTGCCTGTTGGACCATTTGATAACAAAGACGAGATTCTTAAGAAGTTATTAGATTACACTGTTAAAAGAATTAAAATTCGAAGAATTTATGCTGATAGAGGGTTCTTTGACTCTAACTCAATAAAGATTTTCAACAAATATCATTTGAAATATCTAATGCCATGTACTCATTATTCAACTGTTAGAAAGGCTTTAGAATTAATGTCTGCACCATCCGTTATAAAAGATTTTGAAATGAAAGATATAACCTTCAATATGGTAATAGTCGAAGATGAAGAAGGTAAAAAAAGAGCATTTGCTACAAATGAAGAATATAATGAAAATGATCTTAATCTCGCAGAAAGGCTATTCTATCTATATAGTAAAAGATGGGGTATTGAAACTAGTTACAGAGTAAAGAAACAATCATTTCTACCAAAGACAACATCAAGAAATTATCTAATTAGGATATTCTATTTTCTATTCTCTGTATTATTTTACAATCTTTGGCTTCTTGCAGATATCCTTATCTGGATATCTATTTTTGGAGAAGTAGGACAAGATCATTTGATTACATCAAAGTATTTTGGTACTATTCTTTATAATATTGATCCGGGAGGATAACCTGTGAAAATTTATCTTTTAATTATATTCCAATTTTGTATTAATTTAAAATAGATTTAAGTCTTACTTATTATGTAATATTCTACTATTTTGTTGTTTTTCTCCTTATAAAACACCTTATTTTTGTATGAAAATAAGTAAAATATAGTCTATTTTTTAGATTTCTACAGATAAAAAATCTACCTTCGGAACTACTTATCTACACATAACATTTATATATGAATTGCTTAATGCCTACTTCCCAATCTATACCAGACATCTATCGGGCAATTCACCAAGAACCCCGATATCAGATAACCATACAATGGTTTTTGGTTGTCTGTGAAATGTCACGGTCTAGATATATAAATGCTACTTGTCCATCAGTTGGACATGCACACCGAGAGGGTATATTATGCCTGACATACATCATCCAAAAAGAGGATCGCATGGCTTTTCGCCACGGAAACGAGCACGAGCGGAGACACCACACATAAAAAGCTGGCCCGAAGGATTAGAAAAACCAAAAATACAGGGATTCCTTGGCTACAAAGCAGGAATGACCCATGCCTTTGTCGTTGACTATCGACCAACGTCAACAACATCTGGTCGAGAGGTCATGATGCCGGTTTCTGTGGTAGAAACACCCCCAATAAAAATTGCGGCGGTTCGTGCATATAAAAAAGATGTGCATGGTTTACAGACCAGCGGGGAACTATGGGCAGAAAAACTTGATCCTGAACTTGCAAAACGATTGCCTCTTCTTAAAAAACAGAAAAAGAAAACCTGGGACTTTACCAAAGAAGCTGACGAGATACGGGTCATTGTCTATACGCAACCCAAATTAGTCACCAGCATCCCAAAAAAAACACCAGAAATTCGAGAGATGCGTATCAGTGGCGGCAGTCTTGAGGAACAAATTGCCTATGCAAAAGACATCTTGGGCAAAGAGATCAAAATTAATGATACGATTAAGGAAGGCGATATGCTCGACGTTATTGCTGTGACCAAAGGAAAGGGATTCCAAGGGCATGTCAAACGATGGGGCGTAAAATTACTCACGCATAAGAATTCAAAACATCGACGAATGATCGGTACTCAAGGTTCCTGGCATCCTAACTGGGTACAAGCAACGGTTCCAAATGCCGGACAAATGGGATACCATCAGCGAACTGAATACAACAAACGTGTCCTAAAAGTTGGTGAGAATGGTGAAGATATCACCCCCTCAGGTGGCTTTCCTCAGTATGGCGTCGTGCAAAATTCATACATCTTACTTCACGGTTCAATTCCTGGCCCAACAAAACGAGTGGTAGGGTTGCGAGATGCTATTCGATACCAGCGTGGTGTCAAAATAGAGAAACCGGAAATAACATACATCTCAACAACCAGTAAACAAGGAGCGTAAATACATGGTTAAAGTGAATGTCTATGGAACTGATGGATCATCTGCAGAGAAAATAGATCTCCCAAGCATTTTCAGTACTCCGTATCGTCCAGACGTCATTCGAAAATCATTTAACGTCACTCATTCCAATAAAAGACAACCTTATGGCGCAGACCCTCTTGCCGGTACCAAACATGCAACGGCATCAGTTGGCAAAGGCCGAGGAATGTCCCGAGTACCTCGTTTAACACAAGGACGAACTGCAGCATTGGCACCTTGTGTAGTAGGAGGAAGACGGGCGCACCCTCCAAAGGCTGAGCGCAATTGGAAGGAAAAGATAAACAAAAAGGAAAAAGCACTTTCTATTCACTCAGCATTAGCGGCAACCGCAGATAAGGCATTAGTATCACAACGAGGGCACCGATTCGATGAGAAGGTCACATTACCCATTGTTGTTGATGACACGTTCGAAACAATAACAAAAACTAAGGAGCTCATTGCTGCATTTGAACACATCGGCATTTACGATGATGTTCTCCGAGCAACCGATGGTAAACATATTCGACCAGGCAAAGGAAAAAGGCGAGGGAGGAAGTACAAAACACCTAAATCGATTCTTATCATTTCAAAGAAAAATACTATAGAAAAAAGCGCGAGCAATCTGACTGGTGTTGAGAGGATCACCCCCTCACGGATGAATATCGAATACCTTGCACCTGGAGGGGATGCGGGTAGACTCACGGTAATTACTAAATCTGCCCTAAGTGAAATTGGAGGGAAGAACTAATGGATCCATATGACATTATTTATCATCCTTTTGTCACTGAAAAAACTATGAATTTCATGGAAAAGAACAATGCCTTAGAGTTTGTAGTCAAACGGAACGCGAACAAGCAGCAAATCAAACAAGCAGTTGAAATAATGTTTGACGTAAAGGTAAAAAACATCAATACCAGAATAACAAAACAAGGAAAACATGCCGTTATCACCTTTATGCCAGAGTTTAAAGCCGAGGATATCGGCATGAGGATTGGTATATTCTAGAGGGACGATGTATGGGTAAAAATTTAATCCAGCAAAGACGAGGGCGAGTGAAAGGAAAATTTAACGCACCGTCACACCGCTTTCGAGGTGAAGTAAAATATCATCAGGATACGGCAAAATATCAAGGTATCGTAAAGGATATAGTGCATGACCCAGGACGCACAGCACCTCTTGCAAATGTATCCCTAGATAATGGAAAAACGATTCTGACGATTGCAAGTGAAGGCATGAAAATTGGCGACAAAGTTACTTTCACCAATGACAAAAAGGAGGTTGGTGCTGGCAATGTGTTACCCCTCGGTAGTATTCCTGAAGGAGTTCCTATTTACAACATCGAACTTGCACCAGGAGATGGAGGGAAACTTGTTCGTGCTGGTGGAAGTCATGCAACCATTGTTTCTCATGACCCTAAGCGAACCGTTCTGCAACTTCCCTCAGGTCAATTCAAAACATTAGATTCATCATGCCGGGCTACCATCGGCGTTATTGCTGGTGGTGGACGAGCCGATAAGCCATTTCTGAAAGCAGGAAAAAAATCGATTGCCTATCGTGCACGTGGCAAACAATATCCCACGGTCCGAGGTGTTGCTATGTGTGCCGTCAGTCACCCTCATGGCGGTGGAGGACACCAACACGTCGGAAAGCCATCGACGGTCAAACGAAGTGCATCACCGGGAAGAAAAGTCGGCAGCATTGCTGCAAAACGAACAGGGAGGAAGTAGAGAGCCATGGCATCAAAAAAAACATTTGGATCATCTGCGCGAAGTAGAAGGAAAAGCAGACGGAAGAAAATAGAGGTACGAAAGGCGGAGTTCAAGTATCGTGGCTTCAGTCTAGAAGAACTACAGAAACTTTCCATTGAGGAATTTATGCCTTTACTTCCCTCAAGGATGCGTAGAACTTTGAAAAGAGGATTGACAAAAACCCAAGATAAACTATTGAATGATATAAAAAAAGCAACACCCGGAGATCCCATTAAAACGCACTGTCGGAACATGGTCATTCTACCGGAATTCGTTGGTCATCGGCTTGATGTTCACAGTGGAAATGAGTTTCAACGAGTAGAAATACAGCCAAATATGATTGGACATTATCTTGGTGAATTTGCACTGACCAGAAAGAAAGTTAAGCACACGGGACCTGGAGTTGGCGCAACACGGTCTTCGAAATTTATGCCATTAAAGTGATGACGTATGCAGAACTATTCAACAAAAGTAGATCCTGATAAAACCGCAAAAGCGTATGGATACGAACTTCACTGTTCAGTGAAAGATTCGACGAATATCGCTCGTGCCATTCGTGGAAAGAAAACAGAAGATGCAAAGAAATATCTGCAAGAAATCGTTGATATGAAGCGCCCTCTACCTGCTGTTTACTATAATGGAAAGCGATCACATCAAAAAGGCATTGGACCGGGCAGTTTTCCACAAAAAGCGGCACAATATGTACTAAAAATAATCAAAAATGCAGAAAATAATGCAGAATACAAAGGATTTGATCCAGAAAATATGAAAATCATCCATATCTCTGCATATGGTGGTAGAGTCATTAAAGGCGTTATGCCACGGGCTCATGGAAGAGCAACCGATAAAAATACCAGAACAACCAACATTGAAATAATCATTGAAGAGGTAGAGTAATGACGGGAGAACGCACATTTATAAGAGAAAATACAAACCGCATACTCATCAAAGAATTCCTACTGAAAAAAATCGAAGGGGCGGGATTTGGTGGCATGACAATCCAACGGACTCCCATGGGAACACGTATTAACATCACGGTAGAACGCCCCGGCATGGTTATCGGAAAGGGCGGTTCAAAGATCAAAGAGTTAACTGAATCTATTCGGGAGAACTTCAAGGTAGATAATCCTCAAATTGAAATTCAAGAAGCAGGAAGTAGGGCTTCATTAAATGCTCAGATCATGGCAGAAAAATTAGCAGAAGCATTGGAACGAGGATGGCACTTTCGACGTGCGGGGCATTCAACCGTACGACGAATTATGGATGCTGGTGCAAAAGGGTGTCAAATCATTATTGCAGGGAAACTTACCGGTTCGCGACATCGAACGGAAAAGTTTACTCAGGGTCACGTAAAATATTGTGGAGAAACAGCAAAACAAGTTATGGACAACGGATATGCCGTGGCAAAGCTCAAGGCAGGCGTATTAGGAGTAAAAGTGCGCATTATGAAACCAGATGCTCGCCTCCCTGATGAGGTTTCGCTTCACCTTCCAGAGTCGGAGAAACCGAAAGAAACAGCTGCAAAACCAAAAGCAGAAGAGATACCGGAAAAAAAGAAAACAACGGACATCAAAAAATTAACTGAACTGAAGGGCGTTGGTCCATCTGTGGTGAAAAAATTTGAAAAGGCAGGCATCAAAACAATTGAAGAACTATATGAAATGGATGTTGATGATCTGTCAACAATTGAAGGCATTGGCGGAAAAACAGCAGAAACGATTGTCAAACAATTAAAGAAATTACTTGAAGAGGTTGCATAAATGGCACTTAACGCTAAACAAATTCGAGAACTTACTCCTGAAGAAAGAAAAGAGAAGCTCAATGAGTTGAAAAGCGAACTTATGCATGAACGAGGAGTCGCAGCAATGGGAGGGTCTCCGCCATCTCCTGGCAAGATCCGGCAACTACGTATGACCATTGCAAAAATGCTCACGATCATGCGGGAGGAAGGAGAACAATAAATGAGCGACATATGTGAAGTCTGTGGTCTCCCTAAAGAGATATGTGTCTGTGAAGATATCGCCAGAGAACAACAAAAAATCACTATCGTGGTTGACAGGCGCCGGTATGGGAAAATGATGACCATTATTGAAGGCATCGATCCCCATGAATTAGATATGGACACGTTGGTCACGAAGCTGAAATCAACCTGTGCATGTGGCGGTACCATCAAAGAAGGGAAAATCGAGCTCCAAGGGGATCATCGAACAAAAGTCAAAGAAACCTTAGAGAAAATGGGATTTGTGGTTGACGTCTCTTAAAGAAACACGAGACCATACTACCAACACCCCTGCAGTCTCTGTATCAGTATGTGATACTATGGACGAAAAAACACTGGCAAAAGAAGAGCTTATCGGATTGCAGGTTACCATCAAAGAATGTACAGATCCGGGCTGGATAGATACGTTCGGCCGCATCATCGACGAGACGAAACATACCTTTCTCATCGAGGTTGATAATAAACACAGGAGAATTGCAAAACACATTGCAACATTCGAATTTGACTATCATAAGGAAAAAATACGAATACAAGGCTCAAAATTGACCTATCGGCCTGAAGATAGGATTAAGAAAGTAAGGTGAAAAACGTGGCAGAAAAGAAAGAAGTGAAAAATATCGGTGTAACCGTCAAACCACCTGCAGATCAGTGTTCGGACCCACAATGCCCCTTTCATGGGAGCTTATCAGTACGGGGACAGATCATTTCAGGGATAGTTTCATCGGTAAAAATGCAAGGATCTATTCGAGTTAAACGAGAGTACATGCATTATGTTCCAAAATATGAAAGATATGAAAAACGTACCTCAACCTATTCTGCACACTGTCCACCCTGCATAAAAGTGGACGTGGGCGACAAAGTCCGTATTGCAGAATGTCGACCGTTGAGTAAAACCATCTCATTTGTTACCATAGAAAAAATATGAAGGAGAATATCATATGAAAGGCATTGCTGGCAGAACCATGAGAGGATTGCCTGTTGGCGCCCGTCTCGAGTGTATCGATAATACTGGTGCGAAAGTTGTACAAATCGTCATGACCCCAAAATTGAAAGGAACGCATCGTCGATACCCAAAAGCTGGTGTGGGCGACCTGGTCATTATCAGTGTGAAAAAGGGAGCAGCAGATATGAGACGGCAGTTGATGAAGGCAGTCATTGTACGACAACGAAGACCCTTCAGACGGCCAGATGGCACCATGGTACAATTTGAGGATAATGCTGCAGTCATTATGACTGAAACAGGAGAAACGAAGGGTTCAATGATTAAGGGACCCGTTGCCTTAGAGGCAGCTGAGCGTTGGCCGAAGATTGCGTCAAACGCCTCAATCATTGTATGAGTGGAATGACTATGAAATCAATAAAACCAAGAAAACAACGTAAAGAACTGTTCACTGCCCCACAACATAAAAAGCGGAAATGGATGGGGGGGCATCTTGAGGAGAATCTCCTTCTAAAGTACGATAAACGAGCCGTTCCGGTCATTAAAGGAGATACCGTCAAAGTGATGAGAGGTAGTTTTAGAGGCCATGAAGACAAGATTGTCAGCGTCAATGTGAAGAAACAAACGCTTGAAATTGAAGGAATTATCATGACTAAGGCAGACGGTAAAAAGATTGCAAAACCCATTCATTCAAGTAATGTTCTGATTACTAAATTAAATCTTACTGATCAATGGCGACGAGGGAAACTCGAACGAGGATTATCAGAAGAAGCAAAGAAAGAGATTGAAAAGGAAGCGGCGCAACAACTTAAAGAGGCGGAAGAAGCGTTGGCAAAAGCACAGGAAGAAAAGCAAAAGCAAGAAGAGGAAGAATCTGAAGATGTTCAAGAATCGGTCATGAAGGAAGAATCAAAAAAATCTGAAGATAAAAAGGAGACTTCAGTAAAATCTGACGTGCCAACAAAAAAGGCATCTCCAAAAAAAGCAACGACCACGAAGAAGACCACCAGAAAAAAAGCTCAAAAACCAGCATCTTCCAAAAAAGTACCATCGACAAAAAAGAAAACAACAACCAAGAAAACGCCACCAAAATCTACCAAAAAGAAAGGAGAGGAGAAAAAATGAGCAAACATCTAAAACGACTCGCGGCCCCGCGAGCATTACACGTACATCGAAAGGAACGCGTATGGACCGCAAAATCAGCACCAGGTCCACACCCGCTTGAACGATCAATTCCGCTAGCACTAGCATTACGAGATTATCTTGGTCTTTGTGATACCTATAAGGAAGCGAATCGAATTATTGCTAATGGGGAGGCGATTGTTGATGGGGCACCACGCAGAGATCACAAATATGCACTGGGACTGATGGATGTTCTTTCCATTCCTTCACTAAAAAAAGATTATCGAGTACTGTTTAACCAACGAGGAAAATTGACCCTTGTTCCCATTGCATCAAAGGATGCAGGGTGGAAGCTGTGTCGTATCGAAAATAAAACAATGCTCAAAGGCAAAAAAACACAATTGAATATGCATGATGGACGAAATATACTGGCGGATAAAGACGAGTATAGCACTGGCGATGTTGTCAAACTCTCATTTAAGGATAAAAAAATCAGCGAAGTCATTAAATTCGAAAAAGGAATCGTTTCACTGATTATTGGCGGCAGTCACATTGGCGAAATCGCCGATATCACAGATATTGAGGCGATTGCATCCTCAAAATCGAATCTTGCAAAAATGAAGGGCACTAGCGAATTTTCAACATTACAAGAATATGTCTTTCCCATTGGAAAAACGAAACCTATTATTGCTCTACCTGAGGTGAAAGTACAATGAGCGAAAAAGCAGCAGTAAAAAAGCAAAAAAAGAGTGGTAAAATAACTGCAAAGGCAAAAAAGAAATTTTCACCGAAAGTTGAGAAAGTTACGGTCAACATTGGTGTTGGCGAAGCGGGAGAACGACTAAAGAAAGCAGAAACCGTCCTACAAAATATTACCAATCACACACCCATCCAAACCCTCTCAAAGACGACCAACAAGGATTGGGGCATCAGAGAACGAATGCCGATCGGCTGTAAAGTGACAATCCGAGGAAAAGAGGCGGAACAATTTTTGAAAAATGCATTACAAACAAGAGAAAACAAGATGGCAGACTATTCCTTTGATGACCAAGGCAACCTTGCATTTGGCATTCCTGACCATACCTTATTCAAAGATCAAAAATACGATCCAAATATCGGCATCTTTGGCATGGATATATGTATCACTATGCAACGAGCAGGATACCGAATTAAACGAAGGCGCATTGGCCGAAAAAAAATACCGCAGCGACACCAAGTAACAAAAGAAGAAACCATAGAGTTTTTCACCAAGCAATTCAACGTGGAGGTCGTCTAAGATGAAAATAAAGGAACGCAAGAAAATCTACGGCAGAATCAAAGGATGTGAACGATGCGGAAGAAAGCGTGGCTTAATCCGGGCGTATGGACTGCATTTATGCAGGCAATGCTTCCGTGAAAAAGCTGAAGAAATGGGGTTCAAAAAATTCTCCTAGGGGGCTAAAAATACATGTTAAATGATCCACTAGCAAACGCACTTTCTCTGATGAAAAATGCAGAGATGAAAGGAAAACAAGTATGCGCGATTCACCCTTCATCAAAACTCATTGGTGGGGTGTTATCTCTCTTAAAAGAGAAGGGATACATTAGAGAATTTGAGTACGTTGATGATGGAAAAGCAGGCATCTTTGAAGTCAAACTGCGAGGAAACATCAACAACTGTGGCGTTATCAAACCGCGATATCCTATCAAAAGAGAAGAGCTCGAAAAATGGGAATCTCGATATCTACCTGCACAGGATTTTGGATTGCTCATCCTGACAACAACAGAAGGCATTGTGTCACATGAAGAAGCAAAGAAAAACGGCATTGGAGGAAAACTACTCGCCTATGTGTACTAAAGAAGGAGCGTATAAATTATGGCAAAACTAGCGAATATCAAAGAAGAAATAACCATCCCTGAATCCGTAAAGGCCTCCTTGGAAAATAACATTATAACCATAACTGGCAAGGGAGGAACACTCTCTAGGGCATTTACTCATCCAAAACTTACCATAGCTGTGAAAGGATCGGCGATTGAAGTAGCATGTACAAATCCTCGAAGAAAGGATAAAGCATTTACCGGAACAGTCGTAGCTCATCTCAAAAATATGATACGAGGGGTAAGTGAAGGATTTGAATATTCAATGAAAACCGTTTACTCCCATTTTCCTATCAAAACAGCAGTAGAGGAGAACACCTTCATTATTCAAAATTTCCTTGGAGAGCGATCAGCAAGAACTGCAAAAATCCTCGAAGGTGTCGAAGTACAGACGAAAGGAGATGATGTGACCGTTAAGGGAATTGACAAAGAAAAAGTGGGGCAAACCGTTGCCAACATTGAGCGAGCGACCGCAGTAAAACGACGAGATATCCGAGTGTTTCAAGATGGTGTTTATCGTACCAGCAAAGGAGGAAACTAACCATGGCGAAACAGGATGTCATTAAACAATTTACCACATTGAAAGGAGTTGGTCCTGCAAAAGCTGAACTATTGTATACGCATGGCTTTGATAGCTTTGAGAAACTCAAAAAAGCCTCGGTGAAGGATCTCTCAAACCTTGAAGGATTGAATGATCGTTTTGCACAAGACCTTCTTGTACAATTGAAAGAAAAGAAAACAGAAGAAACAAAAAAACAAACACCACAAAAAGCGACAATACCAAAGGAAACAGTAGCGAAACAACCATCGAAATTAAAGAAGACAGTGAAAAAGCCAGCTGAGAAAAAAGAAGAAGCAGAAGAAGTCGTCGAAGAAGAAAGATACAAAGTGAAGATAAAGCCAGAACTAAGCAAAGAGCTACAAGAAAAAATACGAACCAGAAAGAGCATTAAAAAAAGAACCCCTACGTTTCTTCGAGAAGAATGGTTTCGATACAAACGAGTTCCCAAAAACTGGAGGCGACCGGATGGCATCACCTCTAAAATGCGCATTAATCTTAAGTACCGGCCAAGTAAAGTACGGGTTGGCTTTCGAGGCCCTAAAGACGCACGGGGTCTGCATGCTTCAGGATTCGAAGAAATACCAGTCTTTAATCCAAAAGATCTTGACACAATCAATCCAAAGATGCAGGCAGCACGCGTCGGTAGCACCGTAGGGACAAAAAAGAGAAAGGACATTGAAAAGAAAGCCGAAGAGCTCAATATACGTATTCTAAATAGGTGAGGGAAAAAATGACAGATTTACGAAATCAACGACGGATGGCTGCATCAATACTCAAATGTGGAATAAACCGAGTGTGGATGGATCATGATCGAGTTGATGAAATTGCCAAAGCAGTCACCAAAGATGACATTCGTCTGCTTATCAACGGCAAAGCGATAACCAGCAGACAAATTAAGGGAATCTCAAGTGGAAGAAAAAAATACAACCAGCAACAAAAGGAAAAAGGCAGACGACGCGGACATGGTTCTAGAAAAGGAGCAAAATATGCTCGATTACCAAGAAAAGAGCAGTGGATTCGTACTATTCGACCCATTCGCCAATATCTGAGAACGCTCAAAGACAACAAACAGATTGACCGTTCAACGTATCGTAAATATTATATGAAAGCCAAAGGCGGTGAGTTTCGAAATAAAAACCACCTAAAAACACACTTGATTGCTGATGACATCATCAAGGAGGAGAAACAATGAAAGGACCCCGATATCACGTCAAAACACGACGAAGGCGAGAGGGAAAAACCAATTATCGTAAGCGATTAAACATGCTCCGATCACGAAAGATACGCGTTGTCGTTCGAAAGTCTATACAACACACCAACGTACAATTCATTGAGTATCTAGAAGGAGGTGACAAGATTATTGCCTCCGCAGTATCAAAAGAATTAGCCGCCAAGTATCAATGGAAATTTTCAACAGCTACCACCCCTGCTGCATATCTTACAGGATTGTTAGCAGGAAAACGAGCTGCTGAACGGGGAATCAGTGAAAGTATTTTAGATGTCGGTCGGCATCCTCCAGTGACCGGTTCAAAAGTATTTGCCGCGTTAAAGGGAGTGAGCGATGCAGGCATTACGTGCCCCTATGACGAGGGAAAAATACCAAACGAAGAACGTTTATATGGCGGGCATCTCAAACAAGAGATGAAGCCCATCATTGAAGAGATAAAAAGTAAAATCATGGGAGGCAAATAATGGCTACACAACAAAGAAGACGTGGAAGAAGCAGACCACCACGAAGAACAGAAAAACCAACACCCCTCGAATGGGCACCTAAAACTAAATTGGGAACATTAGTCAAAACAGGAAAAATCAAGACGATGAAGGAAGCGTTACACTCAGGATTGCCATTGAGAGAAACAGAGATTGTTGATATCCTTCTAGAAGAAGTGAATGATGAAGTGATTGATGTTAATATGGTACAGCGAATGACGGACTCTGGAAGAAGAGTGAAATTCGTTATCACCGTTGCTGTGGGCAATAACGATGGTTATGTTGGTATTGGACAGGCTAAAGGAAGAGAGGTAGGAGCAAGTATTCGTAAGGCCATAGAAACAGCAAAAACCAACATGATTGAGATACGACGAGGATGCGGGTCATGGGAATGTGGATGTGGAAAAGCACATACCATTCCATTTGCCATTAGTGGGAAAAGCGGATCGGTGGAAATTACTCTCAAGCCGGCACCCCAGGGAATTGGTCTTGCTACTGGAGAGGTTGCAAAAAAAATCCTTACTTTAGCAGGAATACAAGACTGTTGGGCTTTTACAAAAGGGAAAACAAAGACAACAGTAAATTACGCGAAAGCAGTGTTTAATGCATTACAAGAAAACAGTGAGATGCGAGTTCGCAGTAACGAAATCGCAAAGATCGGCATAGTCTCAGGAAATCTTGCGATACAAAAATTGGAACCAGAACCAACGCCAGTATCGGTAAAAAGGGAGGATGCATAATATGGTTTATGCGGCCATACGAGTACGAGGAACGGTGAATATAAAGCCGGATATCAAAAAAACGCTACAGCTACTCTGTTTAACGAAAGTAAATCATTGTACATTATTAGAAGAAACGCCAAGTATCAAAGGAATGCTTCAAACTGCAAAGGACTACATTACTTGGGGCGAGATCGAAAAAACCCAACTTACCAAGCTAATCAGCACACGAGGAAAACTAACTGGAGACAAACAACTCGCTGAGGACTATGTGAAGTCTGCTACGTCCTATGCATCTATTGATAAGCTTGCGCAGGCCATCATCGACAAAAAATTTTCCTACAAAGAGATACCTGAAGTAAAACCTCTGTTCAGATTGAATCCTCCAAAACAAGGATACGAAGGGATAAAACGATCATATACCAAAAAAGGCGCGTTAGGCTATCGTGGTAAAGCAATCAACGCCCTTATCGACCGTATGCTGTAACATCCTGAATTATTCCAAAAGATTTTTATATCCTGGGTGTCTTATTAACCAAAAGAGGGGGAAAGCTCGTGGAAGAAACGCTGTATAATATTGAAATTCATAAGGGGGACGGAGAATACTTAGGAAAGTTATTCTCAGATGTAGATGGGATTAAAGAATTTAAAAATGAGCATCTCGATAAGCTGTTGCGTGACATTACCATTGATATGCAACTTGCCTTAGAAGAATTTTCAAATCGTACAGCGGAATTTTCCGAAAGTCCTGAGAGTCATCGACTCTAGGTGCTAGAGTAGTTCCGAATGTAAAAAAATGCCAAAGAATCATCATTCTTAAGATATAAATCCCTCTCAAAAGACTTATTTTTTCCTGATTTTTTAACTTTGCTTTTGCTAAGGAACTCATTTTTTTCTTGTCTACTAAGACTTGTTCCAAAAACCCTAGTTATTTGTCTTAACTCATGATAACTAATAATCTTCCTCTTGATGTTTTCAAGGAAAACTCTAGTAGCAAGGTCTGATTTATCCTCAAGAAAGAAGATATTTTTTCCATACATTTTAACCTTACAAATCGTTGGAAAATACTTCCTCAATGTTATGTATTTTTGTTTTGTATTATAATTAGAATATACTGCATATCCCTTAGTTAATATATCCTGTAAAAGTTCCAGAGTTTCTCCTCGGATACCTGGCCAACCACAGGGACGGCTGGGAAGATCCTTAGTATGTCTATAAACAGTTTCCTTACGAAGGTTAAGTTCTTTTGCTGTTTGATACTTAGATTTACCGTCCTTTACTTCTTTTCTAATTTTTTCTATTACTTCTTGTGATAGTTTTTGTGACATCATATCCTATGTCAAAAAGTGGTATAAAAAGATAGTGAGAGTCAGGCAGTTTTTGCCTGACACGAATTTACGCTGATCACGTCACGTTTGCCGTTATGCAAAGGTCACATCAAACTCGTACGACGATACCAAATAGGTTTCATCTTCTGTCTGCAAGATGTTCCCACCTGGATCTCTGAACGCTGTATAGACGCGATACGTGCCATCACCATTTGAAAGATCGTCTGTGTTCACCTGGCCATTGAAGATTATATCCAGCACAAGCTGTTCACCGCTGTTTATAGTTCTCGGTGTGGTCTCATTGATGGTATCATGGTCAACAACCCACTCGCCTAACGTCTCGTTGTCATACTGCACCTGTATCAATAGATAACCACTGATACTAGTGGAGCCGGTATTCTTGATCTTAGACTGATTTCTATAACTGATAGATAGTTTGGGATCATAAAATGTACCACTCTTCTCACTGCTGTACACCTGCACATACTCGAGTCCAGATGGTGGCGTACCACTGATATCTCTGCTGCTGCGCAAACAGAGTTTTGTCATTCCCTCCTTGGTTAACCAGCTGTAGTTGGTTAGCGGTATGTTGTTTCTCCCATTCGAAAAATTAGCAGTATTAAGACTTCCGCCGTTTCCAGAGTAATAGTTTTTATTGTAATCCCCTATTTGCAGTGGATCATGTGGATATGTTGGCTGTCCATTCTGAATTACTATATCAAAATCAGTTGACGATGAATCACTCTTTTTATATACTGAGAGCGTTGCTTGAGTAATATACGCATTTGATGGTAGCGAAGATGTATTGAAGAATAGGAACCCTCGCCAAATGTAATAGGTTCCAAGCTTGTTTTTATACTGACCCGTTCTTATGAAATCTACGGAATCAATGACAGTACCCGTAGAAGAAGTCCAGGCTGTGTTATAGTTACTATTGTATTTGTAGATGTAGCCGTCACTTGTGGTTGAATACACAGTCATCATGCTTAAGTCGGGATCGATAACAACAGGGAACTGCATCTCATTCAAATCAGATACTTTCAGACCGGAGAGGAGATAATACTCACCATCATGTTGTATAATGCGATACGTTAATTGTTGTCTAACTTCTTCATTATGCAGCTCATATGCCTCGCCAATAGGTAATGAACATTTGATATGTCCCATAGCATCCTTGAAATCAATCCGTCCATTGGATGCCGTAAAGTTACCATTAAGGACACCAGATGTATTGTGCATATTAAGATTATGGTAATCTAATCTAGTGATAAACACAAGATAGGAACTCTCGTTGCTGAGACCATAATCTGATGGCGGGTGATTCTGCAATAGCGTTTTTGTGGCATTGCTCATTATTATGTCTTCTTTCAGTTTTGTGCTTTCATAGGACCAAGTCACATCAGTACCAGTGAAGACATCCTCATAGGTTACCGAATTACCATGGATTTGCCCTTGGCTGCTCTGTACGTTTTGCAAGTATTCATACGCCCAATTGCTGGATGGATCAAGATACCCAACGCCAACGAGTTTACTTCGAATGACATGCGTTACCGGGTCAGTGGATTTGTTGTATGCAAAGGCTATAGGCCAATCATCCTGAACATTGGGTTTGAAATAAGTGTTGTACAATCCACGTTCGTTTCCAGCTCGATATCCATAGCTATACGCTGGATGATCAGGTTCAAGCTGATCAATGGTGCAGTTTATTGGCGTCCATTCATTGTTTTCATCCTGATAATTGGTAGGTCCTGCCGTTATCTCTAAAACGTTTTCTCCAGTGAGGGCATTGTAGTATTCGTCCCAGGTGAGACCACGATCAACAAGATAGAAGTCATCAGGTGGTGTTGGTGGATCAGTGATGTTGATATATTCGCTATCGCCGTAACTGTCTTTCAACGTTGCAATACTTATGGTTGCCTGTGCTGAAATATTAAAACTATGCCCAGAAGAACTATTGCTGTTACCGCCAGTGCCCCATGCCCAGATGGTGTAGTTGTATTGTCCAACAAGCCACGTATCAGAACAGATGAAGGAGTAGTTGTTCTCCTCGGTGTTCTCCATGGTGACGTTATACCAGGTGCTATCTGGATATGAGATATTTACTGCAACCGCATCGACACCGCTAACTTCGCCAATAACATCTGCGGAAATGGTGACGTTACATCCAAAACCAACAACAGGTGGATCCGCAGAAACAGCGAGTATCTTCGGGGCAAAAGGAGTATAACTACAATATAGGGAATACAGTCTACTTTCATTGATGAAGACCGGATCCTCTGGCGGTCCTGAGCCATACGTAGACTCGTTGTAACGACCACGTTCAGAGTTGAATGTATCATAATACAATTGGGTACCTTCACTCCAGAGTGCGATAATATATTCAGTGTCTTTCTCCAATGATGGCTTCGGATCGGAAAAGGGATACACCTTCCAGGCACCGCCATAGGCCGTGCCAAAGGCTCGTTCGTCGGTTTCTCCTATGAGCGTCAGGTCATCAGCTTGATAAATCACGCCTTTTGATGTATATGGTGGATAACAGGTAGGTGAATACACATAAGCCGTGATGTTATTAACAGAACAGTTTTCGTTGGCGGTGAACACCGAGCCAGTGATTCGATCGTTCGTCGAAGTAGACGCGGCCCCTTGGTGTGGATAGCCAAGCGGATGATACAGGCGGTACTTCTCTGAGCTATTGCTGGTGTCGTTTTCGTTTGTGGATCCAATGCCTGCGAGGTCGTTGATACGGGCAGTTGAATTGTACACTTTCAACCGTACGGAACTATCTGCACTAGCATAACTATCTGGAAGAGAGAACACCGTAGAGAGCGCTGTGCCGTTGGAGGTAACCACATACTCTTTGCTGCTTGCTTCCATCCAGCTGGTTTCTTTTCCATCTAAACTTACTTGGTAGAAGAGAGTGACCTTCACTTTGTCTTGAGGGAGAGAGGTGTTCACGGTGAAGTTTGCTCTGATGGAATCTACAAGTGCATCTCCATCACTTGGTGAATCAAAACTCTCGTAGCATACATCGCCTTCAAACCAACAATCAGGGTTGACCGTAAAATACTTGGTGACATTCCAAACCAATTCAAACGTAGCATTAGCATCATTCCGGTCGATATGATTTAATGAGTCTCCTTTCGAATAGTTCGCACCTGCTCTATGATACTGGCGCCAAATGCTTTGATTATCCTTGCCGAAAGCAATACAGTCGCACTTGTTTTTCCACACATACGTTTCAGTGCCCCCTATCCCCTCACTTGATGTGATATTTATTCCGTATTTATTATCTACTTTACTAGGATAGTCTGTTTCATTTGCGATAGCACTAATAATGGCACTCATTGTTTCATTGGTATGGAGCACACTTACATTAGTACCGATCTGATCAAACGCTACCATATCAAGCCCAATCCAAAGAATATGATGTTCATCACTATGACTATCATAAAAATGCTGGGCACCTCGCATCCCGTATTCTTCACCTGTCGTCATCAAAAATGTCAGGTTATACTTTGGTGTGATGTTGTAGTCATTGAAATATTTTGCAATGCCTAACACAATACCCGCACCTGTTCCTGAGTCACCGGGTGTTTCACCCCACCAACCATCATAACGATTGGAAATAACCACACTGTTATCATTAGGACTATGGGTAATATTTCGGTATCCCACGACATTGTAGGAATCAACGCCCGGAGTCGTTGGTGTTTGTTCTCTGTATTCTTGATCCAAATACCCAGAGGCAATGGGGCGATGGAGGAGAGTAATGGTCTCATCTAACCAGTTACCAACAGAGTAGTTGACGGAAAACATGGGAAGGGCAGGGCCGTTCGAATAGACTACCCCTTGGAACCATTTCCAATCCCGCACCGCAAAACTCATAAAATGAGTGTCAAAGGAATCATATAAGATAATTCCATGGCAATGATGCAAATTAAAAGGACCCAGATTAAGAGCATATAGCCCTACCGCAACTGTTTTTGCATATTCTAAATCATCGTATTGATATTTAGTTATACAAGGGTCTCTTATTTGAGTTAGAAGAAAATAGTCATGAGTAGGTATGCAATTTTGTTCAGTGAGATTATAGGTGAAGGTGAACGTTTCAGAATCTAATACATTGTCTACAAGCATAAATTCCCCGTTATTCAACATATCTATAACTGCTGTAAGATTATCAGCATCGCTTTCAATTCTTACAACGGAAAAAGTTGCTTCTGTGGCATTTTGATATTGATATCCCCGTGAAGTATTGTGAACAAGAATGCAAGCGGTTGCGTTGGTGATATTTTCCAATTTATCTTCGCATCCTTGTTCCTCATCTAGCATAAAGACCATGCCATCTTGGAA
>Ga0180433_10001087_pt1 | contig 46022 bp, 86 predicted proteins | sample SS_ome_8_FD_132980 | JGI IMG/M metagenome (GOLD analysis project Ga0180433, IMG submission 132980) | Hypersaline lake sediment archaeal communities from the Salton Sea, California, USA - SS_1_D_1 metaG | ecosystem: Environmental > Aquatic > Non-marine Saline and Alkaline > Hypersaline >...
TCGGGCACTGTATGTTGCCGCTATGTATGGGTGGGTCAGCTTCCCGACACCAGACGGGAACAGAAACTCGCGCGAAGCGCGACCCGATCTCCATTCCCATCATACCACCCCCTCAACTCGTCACCAAGTCGGGGGCAGAAACCACGGACAGTCCCTTTAGAAGTCTATGTCTTCCAAGGGACGCAAGATCCGTCTGCCAAAGGGGTGGTCCTCCGGCCCTCTCTCATCGTTCTTCCTCATCACCGTTTCACCTTCTTTCCAAACTCTGTGGATTTTATCCTCAGTGAAATCCCAGGCGACTCGGACATTGTCTCCGATGGAGAGGTCCTGGTCCATGTGTGTGACAGTGACACCGTTGAATAGTTTGATCTCAACGGCGCCACCATCTCCTTGTCCCAATACGATACCTCGTACGGGCCGACTCATCCTACAAAGGGCTGAAGACGCCATTCTTCCAGACACCTTTGAAGGTGCCGTCAGCGGCGTCAAGGAGGTACGCGATGCAAATGCCAGACAGTGCTTCTTGTGCTGGCCTGCTGCCCTTTTCAGGATTTTGTGCCAGAATCTTGCGTCTTATAACGCCAGACCCTGTGTTGATCTCGAAGTGGTACGCTGGTAGCGTCCCGTTTTTGAACAACTCACCAACCAGTTGTCCGTTGGAGGGATACCATCCCTTCTGTCCGTTGCTGACACTCTCAAACTGCGTGACGAGATGTGCAGCGTCAGCGGGCAGTGTAACGGGTTGATACACTCCGAGTGGGTTGGTGAAGTAACCCGCACCGTTCCAACCACACATGGTGAACATGTGGTTGTACGCCGCTTCGTACACCTTGTGCAGGAGAGCACCAACGTTGGGATCTCCCATCGGTGTCGGCGTTGGAGCCGGTGTGCCTGGGCCGAATGTTACAGGGCCAGACTGTACGGGTGCGGCAGCTGGGGCAGGTGGTGCCTGCCAAGGCGGAACGCCAGAGTTTTCGATTGGCGCAACGCCAGAGTTTGGGGCTGCCGCTGGTGTAGCCGGAGGGCCAGACGGTGGGATGAATGGCTGGGCTTCAATCCCCAGACTGTCACCCACCTGTGTCTCCTCTACGTATCCGCCGAGCTGCTCCATTGCTTCCAGAGCTTCGGCGTCTTCGGCGTTGGTGATCTCGGTAGGCTCAGCCTCCGGGACACCCTCCTTGACGACTTCCAGGCCAGTGTAACTGTTAGTGGGTGTATCCCACTTTACCTTGGCCGTCAGTTCGAAGTACGTCTTCATGGAGCAGGCCTCGGCATTCTCGCTCTTAAAGATGAGGCCTTTCTCCATCATCTCCTGCTGTGCCTTGACCCAGGCTTCGTTGCCCTGGTTGACCTTCTCCACCATGATCTCCATGATCATCTTGTGGAACCACGGGATCTCTTCCGCAGGAGGAGGATCGAAGTCGACAGTCTTGGCAAGTTCTGCCATGATCTCATCACCAAACTGATGTGCCTCCTCTTCATGGTCTGGGAGATCGTTCTTGTCAGGAGCTGTTGCATACGCGATGTCATGGAACAACTCATGGGCTGTGACATGTGTGATGTTCAGCCAGAACATTCCCAGAACACTCATCCCGATCTCTGGTTGGTTTACCAGAGTTTCGACGGCACCTTCAAGACATTTGGGCAGATAAATCACCATGCTCTGCATGTCAGGAAGATAGGTGCCATACTTACCCTCTGGGTGGTTACCGTCGCTGAAGTGGATGGCCTTCAGCTCATTGGCCTTCTCTTTCTCAAGAATGGCCTCAATGACTGTGAGGATCTTTGGATGGAGCATTTCTGCACCAAACACAGTCACCCCAAGGACGTTCTCAGGTCCAGTTTCTACCTGGACGACTTCTACCTCTGGAGCTGCAGTCTCGGATGTTTCTTCCGACGCTGCTGCCTCAGTTGCCTCGGCATTGGTAGCCGCTGCTTTCTTCGGATCAGCCATGCTGACCTCCTTTCAATGTTAAGGTTAACTGCAATTGTACTTCCCATCGCCAGATTGTCATCACCTCCCTTCAGCCAGGCGGGACCAGAAACCTCTCTGGTTTGCCTGGTCGGTAAGTGGGGATACGCAGTCATTCATGTTCCCACCCACCAACCAGACCCACCAACCATTCCGGTCGGAGAAACCCTCCCGAAGGGCCACAGGTAGACCGAGGCCTTTGGTGGTTGAGGGTTTTTAAACGAGGGGGTTTAAATCAGATACCTATTCCATCAACTATCACCTCCCTATAGCCAACAGGTTAGTGCCAGTCCCACCGCTCAGCAAGTGTGGTAGGATCTATAATCAGCGTTGCGCGGTGCCTACCGGCCGCGTATCGCATACATGCCATTGTACCACCCGGTTTGCTGGAAGATACAGCCACCAATAGTTCCGAGTTGTCCACCATCCACTTGTTACGGGCGTGGAGTTTCCATGATTCATAAGGGTCATCATTTATGTAGAATACTTCATCCATCTGGTTGAGCAAAGTGAAATAGTGAGCCTTGCTACGTTCGGGCCACTTCACGTGGTAACTTTGAAATGGTATCGCAGCAAAGAGCTCACATTTGTTATTACCATCCTGCTGAAAGCGAATTCCAGCAGCCATAGCCAATTGGTCAGTTCCCAACGCACCCCCAAAGATGAATCTCGTGAACCCAAAATCGTAGGAACGCGAGATCACCTCCAGGAGTTTGTTTTCAACCAACGCGAGTGTTGGACTGTTATACCCTCCCAGTCCCGGAGGCCTGTGGCCAGAAAAGCTTAGAGCTCTCATCGTCTATGTTCCCTCCCCTGTCTTTGATTACTCTGACCATGTCAGGCAACGGCGTTATGTTGGACAACTGAACAGCGTACTTTGGCATACGCTCATGGAGTTCAATCATTACCTCAGGGAATAGGGTCATACCTCTGGTGAGCAACCTCGCCCAGTAAGACATCTTCTTAGCATCAGGCCTGGTAAATCCGATACCATTAACCGTCTCAGTGGTATCCTTACGTTTCTCTTCTTGGGTCTGACGATTGTAAATGGCCATCAAACCCCTCCGTGCCCATTCAGGATCCGTAGCGAGAGCATCTTTCACGAGACGAACGTACTCCGCCTTGATGGCATCCTTTTTCTTGGACAACGTACCAAGTTTCTTCCTACAACCAGAACACACCTTGAAAACAGCCTGATCAATCTTGTGTTCCGTATTCGCAGGCTGGTCACATCCACTGATCTGACACAGCACCACGAAGTAGTTACTTCTGCCGATTTTCTTCTTAATAAGATTAACCGTGTTCATGTGTACTCCTCCTACAGTCTATGCAGGTGCACATAACTCTCACCTGGTTTGAGGTTAATCTGGAGTACCAGACCCCAGAAGTGAATGGATGCTGCGCCTCTACGGAACAGCACCTTTAAGAACATCGCCATAGTATCACCTCCTTTTTTATAAATCTTTAAGTTGGATGGCTCCGGATTTGATTCCATTCAAACGCCCCTGAAGTTTGGTGATGGTCAGCTGGTGGTCACGAACTTCTCCTTCCAACTGTTTCACCTTTTTCTCCAGCTCTGTGTTCTTGTTTCTGTACTGGATGATTTTCTGAACTACTGCTTCTCCTATCTCATCTAATCTGACCTTGTCCGTATGCTTTGCGCCTGAACCTGGGGTGGGGACAGCAGCGGCAGTAGTTTTCTTTACTTTCTTACCATTCTTAATCTTTTTCCAGACGTTCAGATCATCACTATTCTTTGTTACGGTAGCCTCTCCAATCTTGCGTCGGTAATTCAGAACAGCCCATGACCGTTTTTGTGTAAGTTCATTAACAGGTAGATCAGCCAATGAAATAAGATCGTTTCCGGTCACGGTATCTCCTATTTCAAGACTGTCCCATACCTCCTTCATAAGTTTACCTTCTTTGCTTGTATTTCCCATAATCCGTCTCCTTCTCCTTATTCGTATAGTTTACATCTGCCCTTGTCCATCAGATTAGGACAATCTTCACATGTTTCACGTGTAAGACATTCATCTTTCACGAAGTTAGTCTTAACCCCCTCCGTTCTTGCCCATTCAACACCTTCTCTACAAGCACTGGACTTGTGTTGGTGGTAAATCAACCCACGTTCACCAACATCCCAGTAGTTTCCAATCTCCTCATCATTGATCATACACATGATTGCGGGGAAGAACCCTCCAATACATTCATGGATTATCATTGTAGGTTCATGAATTGGCCCTAAGATGTCCAGTTGTGCCACATAGAGAAGTTCTTGTGCTTGTTGCCTGTTGTTCATTGTATCACCTCTCATAAATTTTGAATACAAACATCTTTCTCAGTGGTTTGTAAATCTCAGGCTGTATCTTAATACTAAAGATAGTGCCTAAAAACTGTCTGAGTTCATTGTAGAAATTCAGTTCCCAATCAGGTATTTCCTTTTTAGTACCCTCAATGATCTCAGTTTCAACTACATGTTCAACCCATTTGACTGTACCAGCATCTTGGTTATAAATCTTTCTAAGTATGTGTATGAGATCTTCACCAAGCATTTCTCCTTTAGTCCTCTCTATCTCCTCCGCAACATGCTCCTTCTCCAGTTTTCTTCTTGTAGCCTCGTCCATGAACATCACCTCCTTTGTTGTGTATTATCTTCCGTATGTCATCAGGCCCATACCACCTGAGTATCATAGTCTTATAGGGACCATCTACAATAAGAATGTCCTGTGGTGGTTTCAGTGCCTCTATCTGCTCTTCCAAGGTGGGAACGTAGAGCCCATCAGTTATGGTGTGTGGTAGAAGTAAAACGAGCAGCAGTGTAAATAGCAGCGTCTTCATGTTCCCACCTCCTTTTAGAAAAGTCACTGGTATGAAATGTAATGCGGGTTCTAAAAGCCAAAAATCGGTACAGCCACTGGGTGGCTATCAGGTTACCTCTTAGGGACCCGGTAACAGGGTTCTCACCCGTTAACCAGTCATTCAACCGGTTAATAGGTCTAGTGGATACCAACGCCCACCTCCACGTCTGACTTACTGTCAGTAGTGGCGGCAGGCCCAAATGGACCATAGATCATCGGTAACCATTATAGGTGCTCCTCCTTTCCTTTGGAACAGCTAAGCACAAGTAATGATACTCCCGCCCTTGCAGTGTGCCTCTGCGCAGGAGTGGTGTCTCACCCCAGAAAGAGTGAAGCGGGGTGGAGAACCCCGCAGATAAGAGCCCTAGCCAATTGACATAAGCCAGCAGCAGCAAAAGGCAACCTTAGTAGCAACTAAGATTGTTACCCAAATAGAAGCTGCTTCTACGTCAAGATACATGGCATCACCTCCTTTCCTCGAATGTGCGCGTGAAAAGTCAAATGATGGTTCTAATAGTGAAAAAGGCGTACAGCCAACAGGTAGGCACACATCAATAGGTATTCACTTACATACAGTGTACCAATGGCATACGCCATGGCTTATCACCTCCCTTCATTTAGCAGCTTTTCAAGTATAAAAGGGCTATTCCCAAGAGAACAGCCCATGTGAGAAGACCAAAGATAAGACAGTTCTTAAAACCAATAATAGTCTTATTTGGCCTTGGCGGGCCTTTCCCCATAATACCACCTCCCTTCTTCTAATCATCAGAGCTACAATGAAGCCTTATGGTCTCAGCCAATAGTTTTATAAAGAGCCAAATGAGTGTACATGGTACTAGAATAATCATAATCAATGCATAACCTAATGGAGGTACTTTTTTCTCATTTTTCATAATCCATTCTCCTTTCTATTCATTTTCTTCTGCTAAACCAACAACTAAATACAGAATACCCACTATGATGCCGATGTAGAAAAGTAATTCTGCAACAAACTTGAGTGTATCCATAATGTTATCTCCTTTACCTACCCTTTCATGAGGGCCCCTGTGGTTAGGAGTGCTGTACTAACGTGCCATGGTCCCTTGATTTACACCCAGCAAGTACGCTGGTGCATCATGACACACAGCCCACAGAGACCCTCGTGGAAAGGTATCAACCAGGGCAAGGGATGCGGCTCCCTCTAGTCTTAGAGAGTAGTGAAGGGAGAGCGTTTATGCTGTCCTCAAGCCCCAGTTGATAATCTATTTCCTACGATCTTTGGGTTTATCCATAAATCGTCGGTGTTGATTGCGTCTATCATCGGCGCCTATCCTGCGCTCATGCCCGTGGTATCTAATAGCATTCTTGATAATAATACACATCAACGTGTTAATCTTGTAAGTCAAGGAGTTTAATGCTGACGCCCAGTCAATAAGTTCTTGTCTTTCAACGCCATGCATGCTCTCTAAGAGGGATAATTGAGTTTCAATAAGATCTGAAGTATCTTGAAACTGTCTAAATACCTCTGTCTTGACTCCTTCGAACTGTCTGGTCTTCACCACTATCACCTCCTTTCCTAAAGTATTTAATTACGAGCAGTATCACCAGGGCTGATAGTAACAACCCCAGTGATGTGTACATGAATTCCCAAAACGCTGTCATGCATTCTCAGTCTCTGAGTGTACCCTCACAGCCTCCAAAGATGTAATCTCAACAGGATGGTGGCACCCACATGTAGGGCACTGATACTCTTCAACATTCTTAAGAACTTCAAACTCATCCTTGCATTCAACACAAGTAACGAGTCTCATCTGGTTCTTGAGAACGTCGCCTAACTTTTGCATTTGTCTCTCCTTTCTCTGTTTGATTAAATGAATTAACAGTAGTGTTAACACACAGATTGTAAATACACCAACTCTACACCAGAAGTTATGGCACTCCAATCTAAATCTTACCTCCCTTCTTCTGTTTCCTTGTTTCGTTAATGAGTCCATTCAATGATGAAGTTAACGCTTGACTGTTAATCCACCAATCATTAATGTCACATTCCGGATCATCGACCTTTGCGAAGTGTTCTCTCAAAGTCTCGATGTACTTCTCTAACTCTTCGTTCATTACCTCACCTCCTTTAATGAATGTGCCACCGGAAAGGGTCTTGAGCTTTCACTATGTTTAGGTAAAATCGCGACGATCATTCAGCTGCAACCGAAATGGGAGGTGTGATAGACGGCATGCCTGTTCACACTCCTTTACCCTACTAATAGTTTCCACTCAAGTCTTTCCGGTTGTCCCGCTCTATTCTGGAAGCCTCTAGGGCAGTTTACCTCTTGCGAGAACCCAAGTCACGGGACTGGCACGATGGTTACATTTTCTTCAATCTTAATGCTACCTGATCCATCTCTGCTTCTCTAATGAGTTTCCTACCATAGGCAAGTCCCATTTCTATGAACATGCCAGTAGCAGCAGATAGCAGAGCCATCCATCCCATGAGTTTCCTTGGATCCCAGTTGCTGTCAGTGATATATCTATACAGTCCTGATTCTACCATACTGTAATGACACAGCACCGCATCGTATGTGACCCATACCAATACAGCACATGAGATGCTGAACATAACCAATGCTACCAAAGTTCCTTTCACTCGTCTTCACCTCCTTCCTCTGTATCATAAGCTCCGATCTCAAACATGTCCTGTTCTTCCTCTTGTTCTTGCTTGCGTTTCTGTTTGGTCGGATCAAGTTCATCCTTTTCCATGTCGATAAAAGACCCGTCGAACTCTCCATAGTCGGGCATTACTTGCCTCCTTTCTTCTGGTTCTTTAGAAGTCGCTTCTTTTCTGCCAGTAAGCGCTTCTTCTGTTCTAGCAGTTGTTTCTGGTACTTCCTTTCGATGGAATCAGATGTTTCCCACCATCCAAGACCTTTGGTGAGCCAACCGATGAAATAGATAATTCCTCCTAGCGCTAATAGATCACCAAGCATAATAGCACCTCCTTTCGAATAGCTCCTAACAGCTATTCATCGTTGTTCTCGGGATGAACAGGTGTACGGTTCCATTCACAGAAAATCAAGGCACAGTCACCATCTAACAACGTAACTAGTTTGCAGTAGGGCCTACAGAAATATGGTCTTTCCACATCTACCCCATCGGTAAATGCGCACAATCCATTAATAGGCCCAGTTCTAGGGCAGTCCTTGACAACTACATTGGGGCCTTCTATGCGGGCCCTTCGCTCTTTGTGTTTCATTTCTTTTTCCTCCCTTCCATCTCTCTTAGGGTTTGTGTGTCTGCCTCATCCAATACCCCAAGGCCTTCCTTCATCTGCATGTATGGGATATCGTCCATGGCCTGGTCTTCTTCCAATTCTTCCCAGGTAGGCTCGTATCTATCCTCTGGGTATTTCTCCAGAAGATAAGCCTCTATCTCTTCCAGTTCCATGTTTTCCCAGTCTGGACAAGAATCATCCAGGTCTTCAGCCACACTATCCCCAACGATGGGAGTAGTGTTGTAGCGACGGTAGTATTTCACGAGTGTAGGGTGCATACGCACCTCCTTTCTGCCCAAGGCCACACATAATGCTGTGATGGGCACAGCGCCCTGAGGAGCAGTTCTCCTCAATTTTTTTACGGAGGGGTCCGGAGACCCCTCCATAAGGGGCTACTTACCCCTTTCCCACGCCCTTCTCCAACTTCGCCGCCTTCTGGCTTTGAAGTTGACCACTACCAGGCTATCCTTCACCTGGTGTCTGTGGTACAAGCACCCTTCGCACTTCGAGGGGTGATCGCAGAGGGAAAGGTATACACAGTTAGGCTGTGTAGCAGGCATGATGCCCTCCTTTCCGCCACAGTGGCGATTGATGCTGCGATGGGTGCAGCGGCCCAGAGGGGAACATCCCCTCAATTTTTTAACGGAGCATTATACACCCAATGCCACCAACGTTGCAGCCATGTCCTCGTCCAGGTTGGGCTGACGTTGAAGGTATTCGAGGTATTCCGAGGGCACCTCATCCACGGGGGTGTCTTTGTACTTGCCGAAGGGCATGACGACGTGAATGTTGGGCACATACGAGGTGTAGAGGAGCCACTCGATGGGGTTATTGCCGAGTTTAGCGCCAGCCTCTGCGTAAAGGCGTTCGAATAGCGCTTTGAGGACGAGCACGTCGCCGAAGGCGTCGTGCGGTCTTGCTTCTGGAAGTATGTCATCCAGACTGTAGACCTCGCGGAGGTGTTGAAGGTTGTGCATGCGGTACTCCGGGTGGAGTTGGCGCACGATCTTGAGGGTACAGATGTGGCGGTCCACCACCAGACCTTCGGCCTCCAACATTCTGATGTCGAAGCGAGCATTATGCGCCACCAGAGTATAGTCCCCAGAGTTCAGGAGGTCGCGGAGTAATTCCCAGGTCGGTGAGCCCATGAACGTTGGGTACTTGCTGAGGCCAGAGTCTGTGACTCCACCCATCCTTGCGGCTTCCGGGTGGAGGGGGGTGTTAGGATTGAAGAACTCGTTGACCTCATGACCGTTGTACTTGAACGCGACTTGGTACAGGCGATCAAAGTCACCGACCCCGGTGGTCTCAGTGTCGAGAAAGATGTACATGGTGTGAACCTCCTTTCCAGAGTCCAGACCCTCAAAAGTTCAGGGGGTGGCCCTATATTTTATGTATGAGTAACAATTACCCATACTCATATATATGGTACCCACAGGCTATAAATTTGTGCTGGTTGAATGTTTCGACCATCATAGTAGTAGTATAGTAACACCATAATATAGTATAAATAGTGTAGTATCTAATGGTAATCATAAACAAACCTCCATTAGAGTAGGAACCCGTAATTTTTTGACAGGCCTTGCTTTCCGTAGGAAACAAGACTTTTTTCAATTTATTTGGCTTATAAAGCTTAATAAATCGAGTAAAACTCAATTTATTTTGGAAAAAGGCTTGACTCGCATCGTAGATGCTCGCTAGGCCTAAAATAGAAAACTGTAAATTTATTTTCAGTTAGGCCTTGACAAGTCGACAATGATGTATTATATTATGTACAGTAAAGTAGAAAGGAACGAATAAAAAAGATGCCAGATCTTAGATACATTTACAAATTAGCCTTAACAGAACGAAAAGAAATAGAAGCGATGATATATCATTTAGAAACTAAAGAAGATATGAATAATCTTATAGATTATATTAATGTAAAGCTACAGGAAGCCTTCGAAATAGGAAAGAAGGTTGGAGGTAAGATAAATGAACCTATTGGATAATGATGCTTCGCATCTTAAAATAGAAAATTTGGAGGTGGTACACCGATGAATTTACTAGATAATGAAGAATTGGCAGCTGAATATATGCCTCACACCATTAGATACTTAAAGAAGGATTTAGATAGATTAGGAGGACCGCCTGCATACCAGGCTCTGTTACAGGCATTGCATGGATTTTTTGGTACAGGTGGAGAAGAAATAGACATAGATGCTACTTCAGTATTGATGTTCTACAATATTATATTTAAGGTAAGAGCTGTTAAAAGGGATCCAGAAGATTGGTCTCCGGGAAACCCAAATCCAGAAGGAAGGACATCATAGTCTCTTTAGCGCGGGGCAAAACACGAACGTAGTGAGAGTTTAGATCTCTATAGGAGAGCAAAAACGAATGAAAACCCAAAAGATTAAGTTTAGTAATTTTAGGTTGTATGAATGGCTTAAAAAAATAGTGGATAGCTGTGAAAATCAGGGGCAGGCTAATACGTGTGAAAGATTAATGTTTCTTGCTACAGACAAAGGCCTTGGTCATGAATGGTTTGTGGATCTGAGGGATAGACTGTTTCAGAAAGAGATGGATTTTGCTCAGGCTGGGTTGGATGCCACATTTGATGAAATACAGAAAAAGGCAGATAAACACATAAAGAAAGCAATGCATGGTATGGCCAAGACATGTAAGGATAGTGGTTTTATTAAGCTTGCTAAAGAAATTTTGGAAGACGTAGAAAAGTATGGAGAAGAAAAATGAATTATTTTGAAATGGCAGGAATGAGTGTGTTCTTTGGGTTTATGATTACCTATTTGGCATTTGAGATCGTGATAAGGGATAAATCATGACACTAGCAGAATGTTTCTTTTTGGCAATTTGGGAAGCGTTGAAATTAATGTTTCAACCGGCTATTTTAATACCAGCTGTTCTTATAGCTTCGGTATTAGGTGTGTTAATGTATTTTCAACAGAAAAAGGAAATGGAAAATGAAGGACGAGCTGACGGACGAAGTGTTCAAGAAGGCAATTGAGGTTTGGGGTGAGCAAGCCCAAATAGATCAGGTAATCGAGGAGATGGGTGAGGTGTTGGTTGCTTATAACCATCTCAAAAGAAAAAGGGTATCGAAAGATAGTCTTATAGAAGAATTTGTGGACGTCTACATTATGATGAAGCAGATGAGGTTTTTGAATGAGGACGTGTTTGATATGATTTACCGATATAAGGTGGAAAGGTTAAAACACAGATTGGAGGAAAAGGATGCCGTACATAGAACAGAAGGATAGGGCTAAGTTGGACATGACGCTGAAACACCTATGTGGTAAGATTGATAATGTAGGAGAGCTAAACTATTGTTTTACTACTATTTTATTAGACTACATGAATAGAAAAGGGATTAAGTACGAGAATTGGAATGCTGTAATGGGTGTTTTAGATTGTGTTGCTAAAGAAATGTACAGGAGATGGGCTGCGCCGTATGAGGATATTAAGCGTGGATTAAATGGGGATATTAAACAAGGACCTTTTGGAGTAGATGGAAATGGAACTGACAGTAGAGATAACTGATTTTTGTACAGAGGGATGTGATTATTGTAGTACGAACGCACATGAAGAAGGAACGTTCTTGGATGTAAATACGATTTACAACTTTGTACGGAGAGCGTGTGCTGAACACAAAGTGGAACGGATTAACATTTCCGGTGGCGAACCAGTTGCACATCCGGACTTTTACAACATATTACAGTTTTGTAAAGGTTTTTGTAAAAACACTTGGGTGTACACTAACACTATAGAACAGTTAATGTACAACACAGGTGTAATTAAGGAAGTGAAAGTGGAAGCCAACGTGTGTTTGACGCCTGGGAGACACGTGTACATACCGAAAAATGTTAATAAAGCACACCTGTTACAGTTAGTGTCACAGGGTAGAGCGTCATCTATGACACCTGTAACGTTTCACGTGTCCGGTAACATTAACGGGTGTAACAGATGTAAAGAGTGTAATCATCAATTATTACAGGCAGATGGCGAGGTCGTAGAGGCCCCATGTAAGAAGGATTACTAGGAGGTGAGCCTGTTGGAAGACTGGAAAAAGTTTGAAACAGATCATTTCATTGTTTACTGTCGTGACGAAGACGATCTTAAGGTGTTTGACAGTAACATTACATACGGTAACAAGTGGTATAAGAAAATACCATTGACAGAACGTTTAGAAAAGATGTATATGAGAACGAAACGAATGTTGGGAACGAAACATCCTAAGAAAAAATTGGAAATAAAAGTACATCATAATCAGGCTGATCTAAGTAACACCTATAAAGAGATGTATTTAAAGGAAAATAAGACAATACGGGCATGGTACAACTTTTTTAGGAATTTAATTTGTGTAAATGCACGAACGGTTGAGGATGATGTTCTTGCTCATGAGATAGCACATGCGTTAACAGATCATCATTTTGGTATGAGGCCACCAAGGCCAATGGCAGAAATAATTGCAAGATACGCAGGCGCAAGATTTTAAGGAGAAGGATAATGAAAAATTCAATGTATTTGGTAGGGCAAATTTCAGCTGTATTTCCTGAAACCTATGATTGGCGGAAAAGGGTAAAGAAATACTTTAGTAACAATGAACGTTATTACGTTATGGATCCATGTGCCAATGCTTTTAATCAGGCAGTACAGGATGCTAAGATGGATAGAAAAGAGATCTTAGATGGATCTATGAAGTGGGAAGAGACAGAAGGTATTAAATTTCAGGGTGTTAACATGTTAGTACCAAAAGACAGAACTTTTGTAAGTAAAGCTGACATAATTATGGCAAACATGATCCAATATGACCCTGACAGACCACTGTTGGGGTCTTTTTTTGAGTTGGCTTGGGCTTATGATTGTCCGACAACGACAGTAGTTGGTATTTACAACGGGGATCCTAAAGACGATTATGTATGTGCTCACCCCTTTGTATGGCAGGCAGTAGACGCATGGGCTAAGAATGAACAGGAAGCTTGTCAGCTTATTGATTACTATTTTACTTAAGGAGCGGAAATAATGGAAGAATTAATGAAATTGGAGAAGTTGGTTGATAATGACTGGGAAGATACAGAAATGGACACATTGGTAGAAGGTGATATTTTTAGAATGTTTAACCCTAATGATGGAGAGATTTTTGCTGATGAGTACGGAGAGACAGAATTTTATGTACTAGGCGATCCTTATATGCATCCAGAACATAATGTTCTAACTGTTAATACAGTTCCCAGGAATGAAGCTGACGCCTGGGGAGAAGAAGATGAGAACATTTGAGGTAAATGAACGAGTTTGGGATAAAAATAATGGTTGGGGTACCGTTGTACATAAAGACTATGATACTCTTATATTTCTAATACGTTTTGATACTGGTTACATGAAAGTGTATCAGGATGGAAACGAGGACACTGAATTCTATTTGAGAAAGAAAGAAGAATGCGATGGAAATCATGATTCTATTTGGATGCCTTGGCTTTGGTAGAGAAAGGAAACAAAATGAAAGTAATTAATTTGTTTGGGTCACCTGGAAGCGGTAAGTCTACAACAGCAGCTGGGTTGTTTTACAAAATGAAATTAGATAAGGAACAATTCGGCACAACTGAACTTGTAACCGAATTTGCAAAGCGTCTTGTATGGGCTGGTAGAGAAAAAGAATTAACTAACCAGTTATATATTACAGCAAAACAGGCACATAGACTTGAGCTGGTAAGGGATGAGGTTGATTTTGCTATAATTGACTCTCCATTAATGCTGGGCTTGTTATATACACCGGTAGATTACATCCATTTCGAGACGTATGAACCGTTAGTATTGGAATTGTTTAACTCTTTTGAGAATATAAATATATTTCTAACAAGAGATAAACCGTATGACCCGAAAGGTCGTATGCAAACAGAAGAGCAGTCTAATGAGCTCGCTAAGAAGCTGGAAAACATGTTACGTTATTATGACATTCCAGTTGTTAAAGTACCGGGCAATGCTGATGCCCCAGACTACATTATGAAGGAAATACTGTGTTATTATGATAAAGGTAGTAAAAGCTGAACGCACATGTAGTGCCTGTCCTTCCCAATGGGACTGTTGGACGGAGGAAGGTGATTACATATACGTACGTTACCGGTGGGGATACTTATGTATCAGCTGGGACGTGATGGGGGAGGTCATTTACGACGAACAGGTAGGCGATGGTTTTGATGGATCAATGAGTTACGACGAGTTGGTCCGTCACACGGAAGGTGTAATAGAGTGGCCAGAGTATGATGAAGACGCACCGGGCCCGTTATATCTTATTAATTTTAATACAGGTGAGAAAAAAACCATGCATTCAGTTGAGGATGTAATAAAGGTTTTGGAGGAATTAAACGATGAGGATGGAACGGACACTAGCGATGCTTAAGCCAGACGCTTATGAGAGGGGTTTGTTAGGAGAGGCAATTACACGTATAGAACAAGCAGGGTTTAAGATTACAGAGCTTAGGCGTATTGTCTGGACAGATAGAGCTGCAGCTAACTTCTATGGTGTACATAAAGGTAAGGACTTTTTCAAACGAAATCTTAGGTTTATACTATCAGGACCGTGTGTTGCAATGGTGTTATTAAAAGAAAATGCTGTCGCGGACTTAAGAAAGTTAATAGGTCCTACTGATTGTAGTGTGTTTGGTACTATAAGAGGAGACCTTGGTAAGAATGACGGTATTATGCATGAGAACATTATACATGCATCAGACAGCCCTGATAATGCTGAATGGGAAATCTACCAGATATTTGGGGGACATTAAAGATGATATATGTAGATAACGATGTACAAATTAGAGCTTTAACATTTTATGCTCCATTGTTTTTAAATGAATCACCTGCTGTAGAAGACTATATACATTTAATTTATGATACCCCGGATTTTTATAATTGGGTTGTTCCTAGTTTAACGTATATAATACATACTAATATAAATACTAATAATTTTACTACACTAGTATCTATGGATCATTTACCAGCGTCAGACGGTATGCCTTATGAAAGTATAGGGTTAGGAAATGCATTGGCTACTCAATTAGGGAAAGACTTAAGTTTTGTTAAACAAACATTAGATGGGTATGAAGTACCAGACCAGTATGTAGATAACATAGAAGGAAAAGATGTGATGCTGTTTATGGATATTATAAATCTAGGTAATAAATTAAATAGTATGATAAATACTGTAAAAAATTATGGGGCTGACATAAAAGGTATATCTAGTGTATGGATTACAGGAGAACATATACCAATATATGACATTTTTACTTTAGTAAATAAGGAGATTTAAAATGGAAGATTGGAAATTAAGATATTTAAAGGAATGTAAGAAAAAACTTGAGGCAAGGCAACAAGTTCTACAGCTTCAGTTTAATAAGATTCATGAAGAGCTACAGGAAGCACAAATTAAAATAGATTTACACAGGGCTGAAGTAGAAGCCAAAAAGAAAAAGACAAAACCCAAAGGAAAGAAGAAAAAATGAGTGTAAACGCTGATGGTTATGTAATTTGTGATCGTTGTAAAGAAGTTGACGAGGAAGCCACCAAATGGGATAAGAAGAAAAGGGTCCACATTTGTGATGCTTGTGTAAAGGCTGTATTGGAACTCAGAACAAGGAGATTTAAAAAAGATGAACCTAAAGAACATAAAAAAGAGCGCCAAGAGACTGAAGAAAAGTATACAACAAGAGACAGAGCACTCAAAGCCAAAGACTCCCCCACGTTCGCGCCGGGAAGACGCAGGACGAATAAGGGAAATATTGGACGGCGCTTTAGGTGAAGTTGAACAGCCGACGAGGTCCTTTCATCTCTACCGAAGTCAGACTGATGCTTTTGACAGATGGTGGCATGAGCATAAGAAAGTGTGCGCCCAGCCTGGCCACGAAAGGGGAGCAATAGGTGGTGGAGATAAATGGGTCTTTATGCCCACAGGTGTGGGTATGTGTGTAAAATACATATGTGGGTGTGGAGACGGTATTGATTTAACAGAGGTTGATAAATGGTAAAAGGAGGAAGTTAATGGCAAGAACATTCATAGCATATGATGCCGCGGGCGAAGAAATTAAAAGAGACGTTTTTCACGATTTACTCTATTACCTGGAACAGAATGTATCAGGTTATGGTGATACAGAAAGAATTACCATTATGATAATGCTCCCTTCAGGTATACAATGGGATGATCTATTCCCTGAAGAGAAGAACAAGATTTTTAGGGAGATGGACCTAAATGAAAGACTTAGATTTAACGACATGCTTAAAGCCAGAATTCTTACGTAGGGTTAAGAACTACACTATACTCTACTTTAGTTTATTATTTATTACTATTTTATTATTAGTTATGGCGTTAGGGGATGGAGTGATTTGGCTAAAGAGAAGATATTATAGAACAATGCGGGATTGGTTTTTCCGTATGCTTAGTATATAAGGAGAGGAATTATGGACACCCATAGAACGATGTTAGAAGACAGTATTAGGGTAGAATCCCACCAAAGTTTTCAAACTGACAGTCGAGTCTACATGACAGAAGTAAACCACACAGCTATGACCACAGCCATGCCAGAAGTTATCTTTGAACTCATTGTAAGGAAGACCGCGGAAAAGTTCGTGGAGGATAATTACGAGAAACTCATTTCTCAGATTGATCCCAAAGAAGTCTCTGCTAAAGTCTTAGAATCATTGCTTGGACAGAAGGTACTTACATTCATAGAGGAAGCGGCACATAGTGGTCGCCAACAGAAAAAAGCGTAATACCGTTTAAAACCATAAAGAACAAACAAAAGAACTTAAAAAGCTCGCTTGAAAAATTATTTCAGGCGGGCTATTTTTATTTTAAGACCATCATTCATGGTTATTAAACTAACCTTATCTTATTAGAGGGGTTAGAGGCCCTCTTCCATACAAAGTATAGGGGGTTTAAAAATGGCTTATAAAGTTTCCGGAAGTCTTTCTGAAGATGCACGTATAATAGTAATAGATGAATCAGATTGGTCCGTTGAAAGCAACACAAACGAAACCGCAGGGTCTTATTCTATAGAAACATTAGATATAGGAAAAAAGACCGTCCTCGCAAGAAAATCTAGTGGTGAAGGCACAATGTATGGAAACGTTGATGCTATAAAGATTCCAGGTTATGATGAGTTTGAAGGCCCACTAGATACCACCAACACATGGGATGTATTTACCAACCCAATTGCAAGTGCCTCAGCTACAGGTGGAGAACTTTTATGTACTATCGGTCCAAATGCCACAGACCATTGTGGTGCTTGGGTTGAAACACAAGAAACTTTCCCCCGTTCTGGAACTCTTACCATTGAAGTTGAATGGAACATTCGTAATGTATCTGTTTATTATATGGATTTTTCAAGAGTTTATATACTAAATGAAAGTAACAGCTCACGTGATAGTAATTATGCCAGCCCACAAGCTAACAATGTATATTATGGTATGTCTTATGATACTTTTAGAACAAGATGTAATGGTGATGGTTTTCTACATGATTATATTGCTGCCTCTTATGCTGTAAGTAGAGGTACTTACCATAGTTTTAAATGGGAGGTTAATTTAAGTACTGGAGCATACACAATAGATCATGGCTCTGCAGTAACAGGATATAATAATACAATTCCAGGAGGGGCTTTGTCTGGTTTGGGTTCTAATGTAAAGGTAGGATTTGGTGTTATGGATTATAACCAAACAGGCGGGTCATGTAAGTGGAAAAATCTTTATATTACTCATGAAGTTTAAGGAGGTATGAATAATGGCAGTGTATAAAATAGAAGGTGCAGCGTCTAACAACGCAGACGTTCATTTAATTCAAGATGGATCTTATTTTGGGTCAAAAGCAGTTACCGCTGGAAATTATGAAGTAAGTTTTGATAGTACTACCCCTTCTGGGTTAATTGCGGTAGCTGAGAAGGCAGATGGTGAGATTCTAGGCTATGGTGGAGTGATAGCCACAACCTCTACTGGAACTGCTGATTTAACAGCTGGTGGAGGTGCTTCTATAGAATCCATTCAAACAGGATATATTGATGTTGTAAACGGCACATCAAGTAACACAGCCACAATAAGCAGTGTAGATATGGATAAGTCAATGTTAATGTGGGGCGGTCAGTACCCACTAGGCAATTTAAATTTATTTAGATATGCTTTCTTTTATATTAGATTAACTGATGCCACTACGGTAACAGCGGTACGGCAAGGTACAGGAGCTGCTGGAACTATGAGGGTCAGATACACAGTAGTTGAATTTTCTGGTGGTATTAACTCCATTCAAAGAGGTGTGTTGGCTAACTCTCAATATAGTACTACAGCAGATGCAACTATCACTGAAGTTGATACTGATAAAGCTTTTGTAAATTTCTGTGGTTGGAATCAAAGTAATGAAAGTTATGAAAATATACCTAGTATTTGGTTAAACAGTTCAACACAAGTTAGAATGCAGATGCATAATTCAAATAATTATACACAAGGTAGTTACGAAGTTATAGAGTTTGAATAGGAGGAATAAATAATGACAGTTTATAAAATAGATGGTACAACAACTCATGATACAGACGTTCATATTATACAAGATGCTGGCTATGTAGGAAAGAAAGCTGTAAGTTCTGGTAACTACTCAGTTAGTTTTGAGTCCACAACTCCGTCAGGTGTTTTAGCCGTAGCAGAAAAATCAGATGGCGAGGGCCTTGCTTATGGTGGTGTTATAGCTACCACCTATACAGGAATTGCTGACATAAGTGGTGGAGGCGGTGGTTTTGTTAAAAGTATAAATCAAATCAATATAACTATGGGTGGTGGTAGTTCTTCAAACACAGCAACTATATCAGCAGTAGATATGGATAATAGTTATATTGTATTCACAGGCTCTTCTGCGTATGAAACAAATACAACAGATCATTATCATGGTACCTTAGTTTTAACAAACAGTACCACTGTAACTGCACAAAGAGCAGGAACATCTGGCGATTTTAGAGCTACTGGTTATGTGGTAGAGCTAGAAAGTGGTATTATTAATTCAATACAAAGAGGCACCTTTGTTATGGCACAAGACGGTGGTTTTCCTGCTCAAGTAGTAGATGAGACAATTACTTCAGTAGATCTTTCAAAAACTTTTGTTACATCTTCATATAGATCTGATGGTAGTAATGGAGTTGCTCATTGGAAGACTAATTTATATTTACAGAATGCTACTACCCTTAGAGCAGTGAGAATGAGTCAATACAAGAGCGATGCTTGTACAGTAGCATATGAAGTAGTAGAGTTCGCATAAATAAAGGAGGACAATATTATGTTAATGTTTTTATTGGGCGCAGCATGCGCGAGTGTAGTTTGGTTTTTCGTATGGAGAAATAACAAGGAAAAATTTAACAAGATTTTAGGTGATTTAGATCAAAAAGTAAACGAAGTAGAGGATAAAGATATAGGTAATGTTGTAAAAGACCTGCTCAATAAGATTAAGAGGTAAGGAGGAAAAGTAATGCCATACAAAATAAGTGGTACAACAGAGGCTGCCAGGATTATCGTTGTAGAAGAAAACGGGTATACTATAGAAAGCAACACTAATGAGTCGTCTGGCGCATACGAAATAGATGGTTTAGATAGTGCTAACAAACTTGTGCTGGCCAGAAAGTCTGATGGAGAAGTATTGGTTTATGGTAATGTATCAGGAGTAGAGTATCAAGGCACTGCAGAGATTATAACTGATGGACAAGAAGGCACTTATGATACTGCTTATGTTTACTCTCCTAGACCTTTATTAGATGGATCAACTTATAAGATGTATTACACTGGTCATGATGGCTCAGCAGCACGTATTCTATATGCTACTTCTACTGATGGATTTACTTTCTCTAATCATCAAATGATTATATCCATAAATGCTGAAGGAACTTATGACACAGTGTTTACTGATTATCCATGTGTGATATTAGACGGATCAACCTACAAAATGTGGCGTGTTGGGAACAGTGGTACAGGATATCGTATATTGTATGCTACATCAACAAACGGTACTACTTGGACAGGACACACAATGGTTATGAATAAATCAAATATTGTAGCAGATGCATCACATGTTACACATCCATGTGTTATTAAAGACGGTTCTACTTATAAGATGTGGTATTCTGGCATTGATGCTAGTAACGATTATGTTATCTGTTATGCTACTTCTACAAACGGTACAAGTTGGTCAAACCACGCGGTGAATGTTGCTGCTGGGTCAGAAGGAACCTATGATACTACTTGGACTATGGCCCCTTAGGTAATAAAAGAAGATTCTACTTACATCATGGTATATGCATGTTATGATGGATCTAATTTTAGAGGTATAACTTGTACTTCTTCAGATGGAGTAAATTGGTCTGGGCATACTATGTATCTTAGTGACACAAACACATTTGATCCAGTAATAATAAGTGATGGTGCAAGCGGATATAAAAGATATTATAGAGAGGGAAGTGGTAATACTATTTATTACTACGTACCATAAGGAGGAGAAAATATAATGCCCTACAAAATTTCAGGAACAACTGATGCCGCTAGGATTATTATTATAGAAGAGAGTGGTTGGACTGTGGAATCAAATACAAATGAGTCCTCAGGGGCTTATGAAGTAGACTCTTTAGATAGTTCAAATAAATTAGTAATAGCTCGTAAGTCTGATGGTGAAGTTATTGCTTACGGTAATGTATCAGGTGAAGAATATACTGTTCCACAAAGAGGTGTATTTGCCGGTGGTTATAGTGCTAGTGGTTATAATAATGTAATGGATTATATTACAATCTCTACCGCCGCAAATGCTACTGACTTTGGAGACCTTACTGCTAATAGAAATAGAATACCAGGATGTTCTAATGGATCTACTGGTAGAGGTATTTTTATAGGAGGATATAGCGGAGCAAATTTACAAAGTGTAGATTATATCACTATTTCATCTGCCGGTAATGCTACTAGCTATGGAGACATTATGACTGAGTATAAAAGAGACGGTTCAGCTTGCTCAAATGCTACAGGAGATAGAGCAGTATATGCTGGAGGATATACCGGTTCTGGTTCTCCTGATAATCAGATGGAGTATACAACTATATCTACTGGTGCCAACGCTACACATTTTGGATACCTAAGGGATACCGGATATGACGATGTAGGGCTTGATAATGGAACTAATAATCGTGGTATTTTTGCTGGAGGATATAATTATACACATTCTCGTATGAATTGGATTGATTATATAACTATTACCAGTCCAGGCAACGCTACTGATTTTGGAGATCTTACTGCTGGGGCAGCAGAAAGACCAGGAGGTACTTCTAATAGAACAAATAATAGAGGATTAATTGCCGGAGGACATGATAGTGGTGGCTCAAAAAACAACATAGATTATATTACCATCACTTCTACTGGAAATGCTCAAGATTTTGGTGATTTAACACACGCATTATCACAGATGGCTGGAATTTCAAGCGGTACAAACGAAAGAGCAGTGTTTGCTGGTGGAGCTTATGGCGGTAGCGGAAATTATAATTATATTGATTACGTCACTATTTCATCAACTGGTAATGCTTCTGACTTCGGCGATCTTACATTAGGTAGATTAGACTTAGGCGGATGTGCAAACGCATAAGGAGGAATACTGATGCCATACAAAATTTCAGGAACATCAAGTGAAGCAGTTAGAGTTATTATTATAGAAGAATCAGGTTGGACTATAGAATCAGACACTAATGAAAGTGCAGGGTCTTATGAAATAGACGGTTTAGATAGTTCCACAAAGTTAGTGGTAGCAAGAAAATCTGATGGTGAAGGTGTAGGATATGGTAATGTTAGTGGAAGTTTTTACGCACTTCCTACAGGAGTTATTAATAATGGATACACAGGATCTGTATGGTCTAATGTACTTTGTTATATCTCAATAGGATCTCCTGCTAATGCAACTAACTTTGGAGATTTAAATGGAGGTAATTGTGGTCAGGGAAGTGCTACTTCTAACGGTTCAAGTGATAGAGGATTGTTTGTTACACCAAACGGTGCATCTCCTGTAAACAGAATTGACTATATTACAATCTCTACGCCAGGCAATGCAGCTGACTATGGTGATATGACATTTACATCGAGACTTACTTCATCTTTTTCTAATAATACTAATGACAGAGGTATTTATGGTTGTGGTAATGATGGTGCTGGTTATACAGCATTAGACTATTCTACTATATCAAGTACTGGTAATGCTGCTTCTTGGGGAACTGTAAATGATGGAGCTCACTCTAGAGCTGGAACATCTAACGGAACAAATAATAGAGGTATACTGGCAGGAGGAAATCCTGGCGGAGCTCCAGTTAGAACAATAGATTATATAACCATTACTACGTTAGCACATACTGCTGATTTTGGGGATTTAACAAACCCTGGGAGACGTGAATTAGCTGGGCTGTCAAACGGTACTAATAATAGAGGAGTATTTGGAGGCGGAAGAGATAACTTAGCAATGACTAACGTAATAGATTACATCACAATAACTTCCACTGGAAATGCCTCTAACTTTGGCGACTTAACTGTTGCCAGGGACGGTATTTCTGGAACATCAAATATGGAAGATAACCAAGGCGTATTTTGTGGTGGAGATACTGGCTCTCCAAAAAATATAATTGATTATATAACAATTACCTCCACAGGTAATGCTACAGATTTTGGAGATTTAACACAGAATGCATCATATACATCTGCATGTTCTGATGCTTAAGGAGGAAATAAAATGCCATACAAAATAAGCGGTACCACAGAAGCTGCTAGGATTATTATTATAGAAGAGTCTGGATATACAATAGAAAGTAATACTAATGAATCCAGCGGAGCATATGAAGTAGATGCCCTAGACAGCTCTGATAAATTAGTAGTTGCTAGAAAGAGTGATGGAGAAGTTTCCGTATACGGAAACGTTACACCTATAGAATATACTCCACCTCCTAGAGGGGTGTTTGCTGGAGGGTCAAACACGTCCAACGACGAAGTGAATACTGTAGATTATATCACAATCAGCACCACTGGAAATGCCACAAATTTCGGAGATTTATTACAAGCTACACAACACTGTGGTGGAGCATCTAATGGACCAACAAATAGAGGAACATTCTTTGGTGGGAATAATGGTTCTGGTACTTGGTTTAACAACATTAGTTACGTAACAATTTCCACTGCCAGTAATTCAACTGATTTTGGGGATTTAACCACTCATATGAGTCATTTAGATGGTGCCTCAAACAATACTAACAATAGAGCTATAGTTGGTGGTGGTTATGGAGATGCGTATGCCTCAATTAATAGTATTCAATATTTCACCATTTCTAGTTTGGGCAACACAACAGACTTTGGAGATCTAACCAGGACCAGGTATTCAGCAGGAGTGTGCGCGAATGGTACTAACGATAGATGTTTAATCGCTGGACTTGATGCGGCTGTTCAATCTATAGATTATATTACAATATCCAATGCTGCCAATGCTATATCTTTTGGTAATCTTACAGCCCGTACAAAGTGTGATGTTAGAGCCACCTCCAACCTAACAAACAACAGAGGTGTATTTGGTGGTAGTAATGACGGATCAACGAATGGAAATATTATTGATTATGTTACTATAAGTTCAACAGGTGATGCTACGGACTTTGGTGATTTAACTGTACCTCAAGGACAAGCAGGAGCAACTTCTAATGGGACTAGTGAAAGAGGAGTGTGGGGTGGTGGAAGGACCACTCCAGTTAATATAAATGTAATTGGTTACATCACCATAAATTCAGCAAGCAATGCTACTGATTTTGGAGATCTTACTGTACGCAGAACAGGTATTGGTGCATGTTCTAATGCTTAAATAGTCCGGAGGGATGATGGAACGGGTGTGTAGATGGCTCCAACATAAACTAAATCCATTGCATGTCTATTGTAGGTTAAATGGCAATTTTCTACCTAAAAGGACAGCTATGACTATTTGTATAATATATGAAAAGACACTATTTAAATTTATAAGATTTTGTATAGGAGGAAACAATAATGGCACAAAACTGGGATAATTTTGAAATGGTTGTAGATGTAGCAAACCACGCGTGGGATGCTGATTATACCTATGGACCTTCTGTATTAATAGATGGCTCTACTTATAAAATGTGGTACACTGGATATGATGGTAGTAGAGCGTATATACTTTACTGTACTTCTACTGATGGTAAGACCTGGGGCGGTTTTACAGGAGTACTAAATTCTAGTGGTGGCGGCGAAGGAACATATGATGAAAGACATGTTATGATGCCATGTGTTATAAAAAATGGAGCTACATACCATATGTGGTATACCGGGTATACTAACGGAGGAGAAGCTAGAATTCTTCATGCTACTAGTTCAAACGGGACAAGTTTTACAGGTTTTCAATTGGTAGTAGATCATGGAGATGAAGGAACTTATGATACTAATATCTGTCAAAATCCATGGGTAATTCTAGATGGATCTACATACAAGATGTGGTATCTTGGGAATGATAATGACCATGTTATATATTGTACTAGTACAGACGGTATTAATTGGACAGGGCATCAAAGAGTAATGACTGTGGGAGCAGAAGGTACGTATGACTCATCTTCTCTAGGCAGAGCTTGTGTTCTAAAAGATGATTCTACATACAGAATGTGGTATGGTGGTTATAATGGAACAAATACCAGAACCATATACTGTGATAGTAGTAATGGAACTAGTTGGAGTAACCACGAGATGGTTGTAGATATACAGAATACTCCTGATGGAGGAACTTATTTTGATAATACAGCCTCTGATAGGTGTGCTGTAATCAAAGATGGCGGAACTTTTGTAATGTGGTATTCAGGACAGAACCCTTCTAATTATGATAGTTATATTATATACACTGATTGGTCAACCACCTCTATAGGAGGAACATTAGGTGATAATGCTAGAATACTTGTTGTAAATGAAGCAGATTGGTCTCTAGAAGCAAACGAAAATAAGAGTTCTGGTAGTTATTCGGTTTCGGTAGGTAGTGGCGAAAAACTAGTAATAGCAAGAAAAGCTGACGGTGAGGTAGTAGCTTTTGGCGATGTTACACCTGTCTCATCATTATAAGGAGGATATAAATGCCAATATTAAAAGATTCATATACAGAAAGTGGAAATGACGGAAGGTTTTTAAGAAACACCACTACATATAATGGGCTAGGTCAAAGTTTTACGACTACAAGTGCATATGATCTAGGTACAATTGAGTTGTTATTATATAGAACAGCCACAGCCCCAACTGGTAATGTATGGGTAGAATTGTGGTCTGTGTCAGGGGATTTACCTAATGTGAAGCTTGCTACTTCTGTAAAGATTCCATGCACTAATTTAACTACAGATACTAATGGGGCTTACGTTGAATTTGGTTTTAATACAGCATATTCGCTATCTAACAGTACCAAGTATGTTATAGTATTAGAAGCAGATTATACTGCCCCTGCAACGAATAGAATTTATTGGAAAATGCATTATGTCGGTACTTATTCAGGTGGTACTGAAATTTTTCAAAATGTAGATACGTGGCAAACAAGTACTGGAGATCATATTTTTAGAATAAATGAAGGCGCTTATAAGATATCTGGGTCAACAACAGATAATGCTAGAATATATGTAATACAAAACGATACACTAACAAAGTATGAAGATGTAACCTCTGGATCTTATTCGGTTAGAGTGGGAACAAATGATAGTTCAGTGGTAGTTGCTAGTTCATCTCAAGGCGGATTAGCATATAATTCTGTAACCCCTGCAGATGAATAACGACCATAATAAACTAACCTCTATATTATTAGGACCACGATACTAAGTCAAAATAAAAAGGAGGGTTGAGGATGGATAAACTAGATGGGATTAAACAACACGAAGATGTACAATCTTGGTGGGGTAGGAATAAGGACACTTTAAGAAGTAACATTACGGCCGCTATGAAAGATAGTGAAAATAAAGAGACTTTCAAATTGATGTTGGAATTACTAGAAAATGTAAAGATCAAGGAGAAAGAAACGAATGGAGAAAAAGAAACCTTGTCCATTTTGTAATCAAACATCAGTAGAGTTAGTAGGAGAAAATAACAAACCTTTAGGAATAGTAAACATAAGAATTAGATGTAAAACATGTGAGGCTCTAGGACCAGCATCTATTACAGAGAAAGGTGCTGTAGATTGGTGGAATACTAGAGATTATAAGGAGGAATAAATGTCAATCAAACAGTCAATTATTGATTTATCAGAAATGGTTGAATTAATTAGAATTGATGCAGAAAAATTTGATAATGGCAACAAGGCTGCAGGAACTAGGGTTAGAAAAGCCCTGCAGAATGTAAAAAAGCAATCACAAGAGATCAGACTGGAAGTTCAGGCGATCAAGAAAGGAGGAAAATAATGGAGGTAACAAATAAGAAAAAATGTGGGGGTAAAAAAGGTGGTAAAAAGTAACCCATGGAATTTATTAAAAGGAGGCGAGAATTATGGCACGTAGAAAAGGATGGAGTTTTACGGAAGAAAAGAAATTAATGGAGAACTATCACTCTAAAACCATTAAGGAATTAGAGGTGATGTTTCCCAACCGGTCAAGGGAAAGTATAAATAATAAAATTAAACGTCTAAAAGCTGCTGGTAAAATTAAAGATGGTAAGACTGATGATGCTATCAAAAGGTCTTATAACCAGCGTGGAAAGGATGTGTTTTTTACTGTAGATCAAGTTAAGTAAGGCCCGGAACAAATCGCTACAGGAGGGCTAGAATAATGTCTGATCTTGCAAACTACGAACAGTACGATTTACCAGAAGATACAAAGTGTTATGATTGTGTTTATAGACTTTCTCAAGTGTGTCTTCCACTTGATGCTGAGGAGTTTGGAGTAGAGAACGGAACTACTGTAGTTGTTCATATGTGTGTTTTGATGGATGCAGATATTGCTAGTCAGATAACTTTAGAGTGTACAAAATATGAATCAACTGGCCAGCATCCTTATTTAATGGGACATAAATTTTTAAGATAACCTTGACAAATATGGAAAAATGATTATATTAGGGGGTAGAGATAATGCCATACAAAGTTTGAGGATATGATCCACATACAAACACTATTGATTATGTAACTATATCATCTACAGGAAATGCTACTAATTTCGGTGATTTAAGTGCTCAAAAGGAACAGATGGCTGGTGCCTCTAACATGACCAACAACCAAGGGGTTTTTGGAGGTGGGTATGGTCCGCCATCTTATGGGTACACTAACGTAATAGATTATGTAACAATATCAAGTACGGGTGATGCTGCGGATTTTGGTGATTTGACTCAAGCAAGATCACAGTTTGGGGCTTGTTCAAACGCATAAAATTGTTTGATTTAAAGGAAAAGGAGGATTATTGGTTTATGTCTGATCATTATATAAATATTAAATTTGATTTGTTAGATAATGATGAATTTTTAAAAATGTTTAAGGGTAAATTCATGTTCTATTGTAAAAGTAGGAGATACATAGCAAGATATAATAACAATGAATATGGTAATGGGCATGGCAGCAATAACTGGGTACACACAAATTACTGGAAAAATGGATTACTAGCTTCCTGTAGGTCGTTGGAATTTTATGCAAAGAAGTTAGGTGTGTCAAAAAATACAATACCAAAATGGATAAATGAACTCAAAGATTTGGGTGTAATTGCAGTTGATAAAATAGGGGTAGGAAGAAAAGCAAAATATGTATTAATTTTTGGGGAACACAACATGGGAGTAGGGAAATTATATAAGGAAAAATTTTATGTTAATGATCCAAAAAGATATCATAAAATGGACGAATATGTTACAAGAAGGATGAAAGAAATTGATCATTACAAACGACCATAATCCCAAAAAGTGTGATCATTTAATCCCAAAAAGTGGGATCAAAGTCGTCGTTTTAATCCCAAAAAGTGGGACCTATAATATATATAAACTAATATAATATATATAATATTGAATATATATGAGAAATTTTTAAATGTTCTTTGAAAATTTAACTGAAGCAAAAGATTAAAATCTTATTGATCTTGAAAGGAGTTTAGTTATGGGTTACACTCTTGCAGATGAGGAGGTTGCTCGTGCCAAGCTACAGCTCACTAGCTCCACGATCAGTCTCAACAATTTTTTGACCGTTTGGAAGGGGCTTCCAATAATTATAGAACAAAGCAATCTTGATAGGACAATTAATAACATTTGGTATCCGAAGCAATTAGAAGAAGAGGATGCTGAGTGTGTAGCGAATTTAGTTAATAGTTACGTAGAGAATTATTATAGATATGAGGAGGAAGAAAATGGATAATGATTTAACACCGGTAAAGGAAGAAAGAAAAGACCTTGATATTTTAAGGGGTGTAAAGGACATCGCAGAGCTTATTGATAAGGATAATAAGTTCTTACAAATTTTCACCAGGGCAGCAGATCCTAATTCAACATCTTTGGTGGAGTTTCATTCAGTAGATGAAAAATCTTTAACACAAATAGCAGAAAGAATGCCAGAGATGAACAGGGCTAGTAGAATTTTTGGTAAACAAAATTCCCAGGCTACTGGAAAATTAATGTCATTAAGTATGATTGCCCAGGCTCCTTATAGAAGACTAAAACAAGTTCTTGCTAAAGTTGAGCGCAAGAGAGGGGCATTAAAAGAAAACATTTTTAAACTACGAAAAGAAAAAATTGAACTTGACAGGTTAATATACAAGCGAGATAAGATTAATGAGTACATTGAAAATAAACGACCGTCATTGGAGCCTTATGAAACTGAAGATGGTAAAAAGATATCAGATCCTAATGAATTAGAGTTCATGGTTCAGACTTTAGATATTGAAATTGAAGAGAAAGTTGCTAACATGGGTGATACTGGTATTTATATTGAAGGTGCCCTTAAAGAGATTGGTGCCTACCAGGATGCGTATGACCAGATTATGAAAACATACGACATTCCAGAAGATTGGGATGAGGAAGATTTTGAAAAGTGTGAGGTGGAAGAACACGTCAAAACAGCGTTTCTTCACGCAGTTAGAGACATTACAATGACAGGAAAACTTAATGTTGGAACGTGTGAATATCTTGAACAATTTGGTGTTAATCCTTTAACAGCTAAGAATTTAGTAGAGGCTTACATATCAAAAAATAGCGGACAAGAGTCTGAAGATGGTAAATTACATTTATCAGACATTGGTAGTTTATACCAGTTTCAAGACGAGATGTATAATATCTTTAAAAACGAGTATAAAAAATCAGCTAAGAGAATAGGACTGGATGAGGTTATTTCAGGTGACTTCTTGTACAAGGAAGGAAAGGAGCCAGCAGATGAAGACACTGCGAGTGAATTTGTTCATAGGGACACCGTGCTATAATAGTATGGTTCATAGTGATTATTTACATTCTATTATTTCCTATCATGAGAAGGGGTTACCTTTCAGTGTAATGACGATAGGAAATGAAAGTTTAATTACAAGAGGAAGGAATACAGTACTTTCATATTTTCATAGATTAGAACAATTTACGCATTTAGTTTTTGTTGACGCGGACATTTATTTACATGCTGATCAATTAGTACAATTGTTGGCCCACGAAAAAGACGTTATTGGTGCTCCAGTTCCGCTAAAAGGATTTGATGAGCAGGGAAACCATGTAACCAATATTGGAAACATTTTAAGTGATAAAGGTAATGGGTTGGTTACAACGGATAAATTAGGCAATGCGGTAATGATACTTTCTAGGAATGCGGTGAATGCTTTAGTTGAAAACGCTAAGAAAAATAAAGATGTTTATTATGGAAATCCGCTATCTAGAGGAGATTCCATAGACGATGCTTTGATGTATGATGTATTTAAAGTAGGAGTACAAGATAAAAACTTTGATGAAGCAGGGGATTATTTGTCAGAAGATTATTATGTGTGTAATACTTTGAGAGATCTTGGTTTTGAAGTGTTTGTAGATACAACAGCGAAGGTTAGACATAATGGAATGTTTACCTTTGGTTAGGAGGTAGCTATGAACTGGTGGCAGAGGATTATTGAGTTTTTTAAAAAACTATTTGGAGGAGGTGCGGATCCAATGCCTAGTAAATTTACAAATGAAGAAGAAAGAAGGCAGTATTATATTAATCTCTGGCCAAGGGCAAGAATTATTTATAATGCACAGCACGATAGGCCTAGGGATGTAAGAACTTTTATTTTTGATAAGAGTTATATACTAGAAGATGTTGTTAATAAGTATAATCTACGTGGAAGAAACGACACAGACACTATGTATAAAATTTTAAGTTTTGTTATGGATCATCTAGTATACACAAGTGATGAAGTAACTAAAAAACAAGCAGAATATTGGCAGAATCCTGAAGATACTATAACATTAATGAAGGGGGACTGTGAGGATGGTGCTATTTTAATTAAGTCATTATCGTTGGTTGCTGGGGTTCCAGATTGGAAGGTTAAGATTTGTGCCGGGCATGTAAAGGGCGGAGGTCATGCCTATGCAGTTTATGTTAGAGATAATGATACACAATGTATTTTAGATTGGTGTTATTGGACAAATAGATTACCAATTGACGACAGACCAAAAATAAGCGAAGAATCTAATTATTATGATATTTGGTTTTCATTCACCAGAGAACATACATTTGGTGAGGTAGATAGAAAGTATGGCCCAAACAGTTAAAAAATACTTGACAAATGCAAAATAATGATTATATTGTAGATACAGGAAAGGTGATTAAACTAACCTCTTATATTTATAGACCATGATAAATGATGGTCGGAAGGAAAAGGAAATTATGTCAACACCGTATGTTATTGAAAAAAAGGGAGATAGTGAGAAGGCGTATGATTTATATTCAAGACTTTTAAAGGATAGAATCGTTTTTGTTACTGGTGGGATAGAGGATGGGATGGCCAACTCTATTGTTGGGCAGCTCTTGTTTTTAGAAGCAGACAGCCATGAGAAAGATATTTATATGTATATTAATTCTCAAGGTGGTTTAATTAGTGCAATGTATGCTATTTATGATACTATGCAATATATAAGGCCAGAAATCGTGACCGTAGGGTTTGGTCAGGTAATGAGCGCAGGCAGCTTTTTACTGGCTGCTGGTACAAAAGGAAGAAGATATGCATTGCCCAATACTGAAGTCATGATACACGAACTTTCAAGTGGGGCTAAAGGAAAGGCTACCGATCTTGAAATAGATTTAAAGCATGCTCTAAGATTAAAAGAAAAGATGGCTAAGCATTATGTCGAAATGACAGGTCAGCCGCTTAAGAAAATCAAGAAAGATATGGAACGTGATTTTTATATGTCGCCGGAGGAGGCAATGGAGTATGGGCTGATTGATGATGTTCAGTATCGTAGGGAGGTATAGAATTAATGGCAATGAAATATCAGAAAGAATTTCATAAAAAAGGGAGGGTTCTTGTAGGAGGCGGGCCTAGAGATAGGCAGGCTGCAGTACAGCGCGGGATGGCAGGTCCAGCGTATAGTCCTGATAGTGATTATATTATACAAGAACTTAGAAAAGAAATCCTAGAATTAAAATCAAAAACTGCTTCTACTGGTAAGGGAGATTTTACTGGAGAGCAAGTAGATGAAGAAGTAAGAAAGGCAGTAGCTGAAGCTCTTAAAGAAAGTGAAGGTTATTTTAAAAACAAAGTTAAAGAACTTGAAGGTAATAATAAAAAATTTTTAGAGAATATGGAAAGGTTGAATAAAGATAAAGATCAGCTAGACCAAAAATTAAGAGCGAAAAGAGAAAGATTAAATAAAACTCAATATGAATTTGAAGAGATTAAGATAAAGTTAAAAGAAGCAGAAGGTAGACTAAAATTAGCTGATGAAAAAATAGAGGCTAAAGATGAGATAATAGAAGTATTGAAGAAGGAGAATGAGGGTGGTGGTACTGATACTACAGAATTACAAAAAATTATAGAGGCACAGAATAAAAAGATAGAAGATCTCACAATGGCTGTTGTTGCTGGCGGAGATGTTGTTATAGAAGATGACCCTGATAGGCCGCAAATAGAAGATGTTTTTGTGGATCCATTAGAAGATGGGTCTTCAGAGGGATTAGTGTCTCATATTGAAGTAGAAGATGTTTCACCAGAGAAAAAGGAAGATATGAAAGAAAAGGTAAGTAAATTAAAAGAAATAATGGGCGGCTTAAAATAGGCTTTTAGGAGGAGGATGAAATGGGCAATAAAGGTTTAGATATCGGTACTAACATGCTGGTGGCTGCCTCTGTTGACGAGAATGGAGCACCGGTTTTTAAGATGCAGCGTGATGCATTTTATAAAATAGTACCTAAAAGTCAAGTGAATCAAAGTAGTATAAGGATGTCATTAGAAAAAAGGGGCTCTAATTTTATAGAAGATAAAGATGGAAATTTTATAGTAGTTGGAGAGAATGCGTTAGAGATAGCTATAGAAAGGAATGATGTAGCTAAACGGCCTATGAGTAGAGGGGTATTGTCCCCTAGAGAAAAAGATTCTTTACCAATGTTAAAGATGTTAATTTCTGAATTAATAGGAAAAGATGGTGATGGGGGTACTATAGTTTATTCTGTTCCAGCTAGGCCTGTTGATGGTAATTTTGATATTGTTTATCATACTGAAATGATGAAAACATACCTTGCAGAGATGGGGTATGATTCACAGCCAATAAACGAAGCCTTTGCGATTGCTTTATCAGAATTACTAGATGATGGATTGACTGGGATTTGTGTAAGTTATGGTGCTGGTATGACGAATGTGGCTGTTATTCACCAAGGAGACCCTTTGGTAGAATTCAGCGTTTTACGAGCAGGAGATTTTATAGACCATTCGGTTGGTAAAGCTTTAGACATTTCTCCTAGCCTTGTGCAGCTTGAAAAAGAAGCAGGCACAAATTTAGAAGATCCTGACACTAAAATTATGCAAGCAGTTTCTGTTTACTATAGCTCTTTGATAAATTATACTCTTAAGAATATAGCTTATGAGCTTGAAAAGAGAGAGAAAGATCTTCCAATATTTAGAGAGGCAGTTCCAATAATTCTTTCTGGAGGATTAACATTAGCTAAGGGGTTTGTAAAGAAGTTTGAAACTGTTTTAAATACACTTTCTTTTCCAGTAAAAATCAGTGAAGTAAGAAGAGCTAATGATCCTCTACGGGCGGTTGCTAATGGGGCTCTTTTGGCAGCACAACTATAAGGAGAGACAAATGTGGGGATGGTGGAAACAATTTTTTCAGAGAGAAGTAGATTTAAACGCTAGGGTTCCTGGTGCAATAAGCTTTAAATATGGAGAGCTTATAAGGTCTGATTATGCTACTAGGTATGGTATTTCAAACATTCCGACTGATAGTGAGTGGGATAACTTGGAAATATTGACTAGAGAAGTATTACAGCCTACCAGAGATAAATTTGGACCTATTAGAATTACTTCGGGATTTAGGTCGTATGAGTTAAATAAGGCTCTTGGTGGATCTTCTAACTCTTTACATAGGTTTGGCCACGCCGCAGATATAGAGCCTGTTATGTCAGGCATAAAGTTATTATCTGTACTGGAATGGATTCATAATAATTGTGATTATAGAGAGTTAATAGCTGAATATTTTCCAGGAGGTTGGATACATGTAGCATATGTATCCAGCGGAAATGACAAAATTTTAAAGTTAAAAGATAATAATCATAATTATACCAGAGTAAGTATAGACTACATTAAAGAATTATATGGCTAATAGGAGGAATTTTTTGATATGAATGATAGATTTAGTGGAGTAGTAAAATGGTTTTCTAATGAACGTGGATATGGGTTTGTTTTAAAAGATGGAGATGAAAGCGGAGAATATTTTGTTCATTTTTCATCCATTGTTATGGATGGATACAAAACACTAAAAGCAGGCAAGAAGGTGGCCTTTGAGTTAAAAGAAACAGACAAGGGAACACAAGCAGTAAATGTGGTATTAAATGAAGATTAATTTTATAAGTGGCTGCTCGCCACAGTCCTCAACTGACTTTAAAATTCAATTAGGCTTTTAGTCAGTAAGCCTGGAAAGCGAGGAGATAGAATGGTGTATAAAGATAAGTTTGTAGCAGTGATAAAGTGTAGGGGTAAGATTTTAAGGGAAAGAAACGGATATGTTACTGTCCCTTTTGGTTCAGATTATTCAGTGTATTTAAAGAACCTGGCATCTAGAAAAGCAGTAGTTGATGTTAGCGTTGATGGAAAGGACGTGCTTAATAGGAAGCAGTTAATCCTAAACCCTAATGAGACTTGTAATCTAGAAGGATTTTTAAAAGGAAAGAAGGTAAGTCATAAATTTAGGTTTGCTAAAAGAACTAAGCAAACGGACAGGGTTCGAGGGTCTAGGATAGATGATGGGCTAGTAAGGGTTGAATATAGGTTTGAAAGAAAAAAGGTTGATAGACCTGTAATAAGACCTATTCCAGTAGATCCGTGGCCTAGGAGGAAGTGCCCTTGGTGTGGGGGTAGCTGGTATTCGTGTGATTGTAATCATTGGGATGATAATGATACAGTTTGGTACACCTCTAATTTAAGTGATAGTAGTATTGGCAGCTCAGGTTTAAGTGCCGACTCATCAACTTATTCATGTAATTATATGAATGCGTCTTCTACTTTGAAGAGTAGTCCTAAAAGATCTACAAAAAGATTAAGTAGTAGAACTAAAGGAAGAGCTAAAGCAGAGGATGGTTTTACAGTTAAAGGTTCTAAATCTAATCAGAGTTTTCAGTACGGTTATGTCGGAGAGCTTGAAACACAACGTCATGTTATTGTGCTTCAAATCAAAGGTACGAGCCGAAGAGGAAAAAGGGTTAGAAAGCCTGTAACAGTAAGGACGAAATTACAGTGCCCAACTTGCGGAAAGAAGTCACGCTCTAGTGCTAAATTCTGCAGTCGTTGTAGCACAGCATTAGATTAAGTCAAGTTGGGTTCCGGCGGGCAGCCATTACAAGGAGAATTAAAATGTATTTGGCAGAATTAATGAGGGAGCAGAAAGATTTAGAGAGAAAGATTGGAGAATTAAGAGATCTCTCAAGAGTATCATTAAAGAAAGAAGCAGATCTTGATCAGGCTATTCTTAAAATGTATGCTTTGTTAGATAAACAACAGAATAATAGAATAGTAATAAATAATATACTTAATGAAGTAAAGTTAAAGGTTGGTGATTCTGACATCTCCATGTTCAACGCTATGATTTTAAGAGATACTATCAAAAAGAAAATAGATGCTGTAACATTATTAGTAGGTAAGGATAATGATTTAGATTTATTTAAGTTATTAGAAGATAGAGATTCTTTGGAGAATGATTATAATAAACTTAATGATCAGATAGATTCTAATTTATGGCGGGTAACTCTTTCATGATAAACAAGAAAATGTGGGTTAGGTTTGATGATGATTTAGAGGTTGTATGTTTTTGTGATGACGGTAGGAAGAAATGTACAAAGGAAGAGAAGCCTGTGTGTGAAGAATATGTTGTAAAATTTATTCCTATAGAAAGGAGTAAAGCAGAGGTTAAGGCTAAAGAAAACGCAGACAAGCTCGCTGCAACATTAAAGAAGTTTAAGACAGAGTTGGATAGGAATGCTAAAAAGTTTAAACAGTTTAAGATTTAGGAGGCAGCCATGATTATAGGAATTTCGGGCAAGGCCCAGCACGGTAAGGATACAATAGGTAAGTTTTTGGCACAAGAATTGAATAAGAAAAAGGGAATTACATGTGTGCTAATGGCTTACGCAAATGAGCTAAAGAATATGGTTCAAAAGTATTTTGATCTAAGTTATGAGCAGTTATGGGGATCTGAAAAGGAGGTTTCAGATAAAAGATATATCAAACCAGTTGATTATGATTACGATAGAGATAACCCTCCGTATTGGACAGCAAGAGAAATAATGCAGTCGTTCGGAGAGTATTTTAGATCTGTTGATTATAATTTCTGGGTAAAACATTTATTTAAAATTATTGATGAAAAAGAGTATGAGCATGTAATTATAACTGATTGTAGATATCCAAATGAGGTTAACCCTGTTTTTGAAAGAAATGGATATCATGTAAGAATACATAGGGATTTAGATTTAGATACACATGGAAAAGAACATTCATCAGAAACAAGCCTTGATGGTAAATTTAAAATTGACTTTGAGGTAGAAAATAACGGAACGATGGATGAGTTAAAAAAGACAGCATCTGATATAGCAGACGCTATATTGGAAATGGAAAGACTAAAAGAAGCAGTAGCTGAATAGGAGGATTAAATCTATGGCTAAGAAAGCTATGAACATTAAAATCGATCCGGAAACCATTATGCATTCAGGTATTTCAGTATCAAAGGATGGATATAAAAGCGCGAGAATGTTAGTTAAGCTTGGTGATAATGAATACATGAGCGTTGGATATGAGTGGGAAGGCGATGGCATTCCCTCTTTTGTTATGGACATGATGAGTTTCATGCAGTCTAATGAAGAGGTTATTGAGAAAGCCAAGCAAGAATTTGCTGCGGAAGCTGATGAATACTATGACAGAAAACTTAAAGAAGAAGAAGCAGCACCAAAATGTCCAAAGGGACAACGTTATTGAAGTAAAAGAAAAAAATGTGTACCCAAATAGTTTATTTGGTAAGGAGGAGAAAAGATGCCACAATATCCTGAGTTTGTAAAGATGCAGGAAGCGTATTACACAATGGCTCAGATACCAGATAAGAATGTGGTATTTCAAAATCCAGAGCAATACCCGAGAAATTATAGGAATGGTAATTGGCCACAGTCAGGTTACAACGTAGATTGTGGAGCTACTTTACCTAATGTGAATGTGAACACGTGGGATTTGAGTTACAATCGTTGTCGTAGGTAAATAGACTAGAAAAGGAATAGGGAATAGCTTATGAAGGAAGTATCATTTGAGGATCGGTGTGAGATATTTAAAGAAGAGTTAGCTTTGATATTGGATGAAAAAATTAGAGAGTTTACAAAGCTTTGTTTGTTCAAAGCACCAAATTATTTTTTTACTGATTGTCCAGCATCAACAACTGGGAAGTACCACCCTTTAGATGAATTGAGTTGGGATGGTACTATTATACATACTAAGAAAGTAGTTACTGAGGCATATGAGTTATGTAGAGGGATGGAGTGTGAGGAATATAGAGATGAAATTTTAGCTGCGTGTATAATCCATGATTTAAGGAAGCAAGGCATTAAGAGAACAGGCCATACTGCTAAGAATCATCCAGCATTAGGTGCGGATCTAGTGGATGAGATACAGAAAGAAACACAGATGTTAGATAGTAAATCTTTTAACATGATAAAAAACTGCGTAGGATATCATTATGGGCCGTGGTCTTCTAAACCGTGGTCTAAACCTACTAAGGAATATACTAGTGAAGAATATTGTGTATATCTTTCAGATTATATTGCATCTAAAAGAATAAACACAGTACACTATAGGAGGTAGATAGGATGGGAGAGCTGCCAGCTGGAAGTGGACGTAGGTGGGAACCACCAGGAGGATTACAAAAACATAGAGACAAGATACACAGGGAAAGTAAGCAGGCTGACAGTAAGAATTTACCGTTTGATTTCTCAAAACCTCCTCGACGTACTAAAAGTATGTGGGCGGAGTGTGAATCATGTGGTTATATTACGACTGTGCCAGTGAATACAGTAGGTATGATTTGTAATGAGTGTGGAAAGTATACTTCTGTTAAGGAGGTAGTAGACAGTGGGTGAAAATAATAAGAGAGGAAGACCCCTTGGATATAAGCTTAGCGAGGCAAGCAAGAGAGCGATAGCTGAATCAAAAAAAGGGCAAAGGCATAAGGAAGAAACAAAGGACAAGATTTCTAAATCACTTTTAATTTACTTTAAACAATTTAATTTATTAAGCGACGAAATAATTGATAGTTATTGTAGCGTAAGTAATGATAAATTATGTAAGTGGGTGATGGATTCAAAAGCAGGTTTGGATGAGGCGGAAGATATCTACACAGAGAAAAAACTTCGTAACTTCAGAAGAGTAGAGATTTCTTGTGGTAATGATATAGAAAGATTTTCACACAACGCTACACCAGAGTTTATGGTTATGTTAAAGCAGTTGCTTAGTAAAATAGATGATGCGGAAAAGATTTTAAAGGAGCTTTTGTAATGGGAGGTCCAGGAAGCGGACGTAAAAAGAAAACGCCGGAAATAAGGGATATGTTAAAGAAAACTATTCCTCTAAGAAAGATGCTGACTGATGATGAGATAGAGATTTATGAAGCTTATGTGAATATCTATTTAGACGATTTTGAAGAAAGCGATTTAACGTCTGGTGATATGGATGATATAATGTCCTTAGCTATGAACAGGGTTCTTGAGTTCCGGCTTTTGGAGAGTAGTAAGGGTGATGCTGATAGGCAGGTAGATATTTCTGCTTCTATAGAAAAGCTAAGAAAGCAGACAGAAAAGATAAAGGAAAACTTATCTTCTAGAAGGAGAGATAGAATAAATCCTAATGAGTTTAAGGGTTTTTCTATTGTTGATCTTGCGGTGTCATTTGACAAAAAGAAAAAAGATGAGATGTATAGTAAAGTTAAGAAATTAAAAGAGGAAGAAAAAATAGTTTTAAAGAGCAGAGAAGAATACTCTGGTAATAGGTATGATGTAGATTCAGATGAAAAGAACCTCATGGAGGGCTTAGAATAGTTGAATAAAAATGACATTAATGTCGATAAACTAATAGATCAAGGTACTGGTCTTGTAGAGTTTTATAGAAATAATCCATGTATAGCTGCTTATGATTTACTGGGGGTAGATTTAGCGCCTATACAGAGATTAATATTTGAGGATATGTGGTTTAAAAATTACTGTATATCCGTGTGTACTCGTGGGTTTGGTAAAACTTTTCTTTTGGGTACTTTATCTGTTTTAAGTTGTCTTCTTTACCCTGGGTATAGGGTTGGTTTGATAGCCCCAGTATTCAGGCAGTCCAAAATGATTTTCTCCGAAGTTGAAAAATTATACTCCAGATCTTCTTTAGTGAGGGAAGCCTGTGAGAAGAAACCTACCAGAGGTTCTGATACCTGTTATTTAAAATTCAAATCAGTTGGCGCAAAGAATGGATCCTTTATAGAGGCATTACCGTTGGGTGATGGTTCTAAAATCAGAGGGTCTCGTTTCTATTTGATTTGTATAGACGAGCTGGCCCAAATCCCAGACAAGGTTCTTGATATGGTAATTCGTCCTATGGCAGCCACTACTTTGGAGCCCATGGAAAATGTTAGGCGGATTGAAAGACAAAGAAAACTTATAGAGATGGGACTTGCAACAGAAGGTGATTTTGATGATGAAACAGTAAACAAAATGATAATGACATCATCTGGTTATTATAAATTTAACCATATGTGGCGCCGTATGAGGGATTATTGGTTACAGATGGAGAAAGATACGGATCTTCTTTCTCAATATGCAGTACACCAAGTACCACATTGGGATCTTCCAGAAGGCTTCTTAGATAAAAATAACATCGATGAAGCTCGTCGTGTTATGTCAAATGCGGAGTTTAAAATGGAGTACGAGGCTGCAATGATTTCGGACTCTGAAGGTTTCTTTAAAGCTTCATTATTAGAAGCATGTACTACAGATAGTGGCTTTCCGCTGGAATTGCGAGGGACTAAAGATGGGCAGTACATTGTTGGTGTTGACCCAAACCAGGGAGGAGATGCAAGTTGTGGTGTGGTTATTGTTAAATTAGGGCCAATAAATAGAGTGGTAAACGTTTTAGAATTAAAAAAGAAAACCACACAAGAATTAACTAAGGCTATCCAAGCGATTTGTGATAATTATAACATACTTAGAATTTTTATGGATAAAGGCGGTGGTGGTAAAGCCGTTTGTGATTTGTTAGAAGAAGGTTATGATGGTAAGGAACCAATCATAGACTTGACTAATGAAGATCATAAAAAATTAAGAGGAAGACATATATTAGAAATGGTTAATTTTAATCCTGCATGGATTTCTGACGCTAACTTCTCTTCTTTAGCCTTATTGGAAGATAAAAAATTAAGATTTCCAGAACCTCCTACATCTACATTAGATGTAGAAGCAAGGATTTATGAGAATATAAATAGAATGAAATCACAGATGTTAAACATAGTGGTTACTCAGACCGGAAGCGGTCTGCTGCATTTTGATACACCCAAGAAAGGACAAAACAAGGATTTATATTCTGCATTTATATTAGCAGGATATGGTGTAAGGCTTTTAGCAAGAGAACTTGAGGAGGAGCCAGATCCAGTATTACATAATGCTGGTTTAACAAGACCACATGAGTCTAATGCAAGCTGGCAGGCGGTTGGCGGACCAAAGGCAGTAGGAAGACAGTTGGCAATGGCGGTGTTAACAAAAAACAAATAAACTAACCACTATAATATTAGGGCATTACAATTAAAATAAGGAGGTGCTTGTATGACAGCGTTAGGTGAGTTTTTAAAGGGTTATTGGAGACCAATATTAATGGGTATTTTTTGTTTAATTGTATTTAATAACTTCCTGTTTATACCATATTTTAATGTAATTTTTGGTACTAATATTATTATTACCTTACCAAGTCAGATGTGGGAAATTTTAAAGATTTGTGTTGGCTTGTATGTAGCTGGAAGAAGTGCTGAGAAGGTGTTTGACACGAGGGCCAAAATAGGTAAGTAAGGTAGGGAATTATGACCTTAAGAACTATAGGTAAAATATTTAAGAGTTTGAAATCAGTAGCTATTATAGTTCTGATTATATTTGGCGTTCTCGCCTTACGTGGTGGAGTTAATGCGTTTTTCAGTAAAATGAGGCATGAAATAGACAGGTCCGTGAGTTCAGAAGTGGCCAATATAAAATCAGCATTTGTTGCTTATGATGATAAAGAACTTAAAAAAAGTATTAAGCAGTTACTTAAAGAAGCTGATGCAAGACATGACAAAAGGTATAAGGAGCTTATAGCAAAGATTAAGAAACAGGATGAGGAAATAGAAGGTATTGGAAAAATAAGTGCAGAGTTTATAGAAAGGTCTAAACCTCCTCAACCAAGCGATCATGAGTATAAAGTTGGAACAGACAGCCCTCAGGCCCGCGCAACTATAATTATAGATGCAAAAGATACTGATGGTGATGAATTCCCAATAGGTTATGCTCAATACAGACCTAATAAAGATAAAGATAAGCGATGGAAACAGGGGGTTAGAGATTTTGGAATAGGAGTAAATGTTATAGAAACACAAACTAAAGATGATGAATGGAAACAGTATGTGGATGTGTATGCAACTTCAACACATACGGAAAAAGGAGTACACCCGTTACCTGTTGGAGATGTGAGCTGGACCAGGAAGAAGAGAACCGAAAAAGAATGGATGTGGAATCCAAGGATAGCATTTACAGGTGCAGTACTGGAAAGTGATATTATGCCTGGTTTAGACTTAAGCCTTTGGAGTTATGGAAGAACAAAAGCGGACATGGACTGGAGATTTTTTGGTATAGGTATAGGTGCTACTAGTGATGATTGGTGGGGTTACTTTTTTCCTGTAGAATATAATGTAGCCAACCATCTACCATTGGTAAAGAATATATTTATGGGCCCCTTCGTGGGCGCTAACGCAGACGATCAAGAAATAAAATGGGGAGTTGGAGGTTCAGTGCCATTTTAGCCATGGAATATATCGGTAAAAAATTTGGTAGGTTATTAGTTACACGATATAACAATAATAAAGAGCCAGGTAGAATTATGTGTGAATGTGAGTGTGATTGTGGTAATGTTGTTATAGTGAGAAAAAGTGTATTAAATGATGGAAGGACAAGGAGCTGTGGTTGTTTGCATAGAGAGATTATGCGGAAGGTGTCTGGCGGAAAAAACAATCCTATGTATGGTAAGAAACATTCGTTAGAAACAAGACTTAAGATATCACAGAATTTACCAGACCGTTCAGGCAGTAATAATGGAAGATGGAATCCAACTCTTACTGAAGAAGACAGGTTAATGAAGAGAATTACTCCTGAGTATTTGACATGGAGAAATTCAGTGTTTGAAAGAGATGATTACACTTGTGTGTATTGTGGAAATATAGGCGGTGATTTAGAGGCTCATCATCTAGAAAGTTATGCTAAAAATCCTGAATTAAGGTTTAATGTGAACAATGGTGTAACTATGTGTGTGAAACATCATAGAAAATTTCATAATAAATATGGATGTATAGGTAATACTACAGAACAATTTTTAACTTTTATAGGAGGTAATACATTATGGCACCTTCCAAAGAGGATGATTATACAAGATACAGAACTATAGATAAACTCAATCCACCTTATGAAATAGAAGATATTATAGGAAGGAAAGATCCTACGTATATAGCAGCAGTTGAATCAACTCCGACTGTTTCTGGTACAACGCTTAGAACTAATTACCGATAAGGAGAAGGAATTAAATGAGAAAAGATACTCTGAAAAAAGTTACTGCGGATCTTAAGGAAAAATATCCTGATGTAGGAATTAGAGCTATAGAAGTAGATGATAAGTCTGGAAAAGCTGCGTTCTATTTAACTCCTACTCAGAAATCATTGGCATTTTTGCCACAGGAAAAGGCAGCTGTAATAACAAGAGACGCGGTAACAAGACAAACATTAGATTTAATTAAGAAAGATCCATTCACAGAGGAGCCAAGAGAATCATATAAACGTGCTATAAAGTATTATTACACAGACCCGGATGTTGGGTCTGTAACAAATTTTTTGTCCAACATAGCATCAAAAGGATTTGAGAATGATATAGACGATCCTAAAATAAAAAACTTCTATGATGTTTGGGCATTTGATGTTGGTTTTGTTGAACTCTTGGAATGGATTTATTTAGATTTTTTTAGGGTTGGGCATGTTTATACATATAAAACAATAGCGAAATATGAACCAAGAGTATCATATCTTTCACCCATTCCAGGAAAGAAACTAAATAACGGTAAACCAAAGAAAACTACTGGAAAGGAAGCTGCTGCTAAGAAAAACATTTGGTCTAAAGGGCATCTACCTGTAGCTTATACAGTTTTAAATCCTACGTTAGTTGAGATAGAGGGTAGTTTACTATTTGATAAATACAAGATAACACTTCAAATTTCTCCGGAATTAACTACTATGATAAAGAAACCTGCTGGTGAATTAACAATGGAGGAGAAGGAGTTAATTAAAATGTTACCTTCTGATTTAAAGAAAGCTGCAGAAAAAGGAGGTACAATTGATTTAGATCATAGATTAGTAAATGCTATAACGTATAGAAAACAACCTTATGAAAAATATGCAAGGCCTAGATCGCTGAGAGTGTTTGATACTATTGATTATAAAACAGCTTTACGTCAGGCTGATCTAAGCACATTAGATGGTATTACAAATTATATTTTAAAAATTACAATAGGTTCAGACGAATATCCTGTTACAACACAAGCAGAATTAGAGGCTGTAGCACAGCTTTTTAATACTCCCTCCAAAAGTTTTGACGTCGTTTGGAATCACACACTACAAATCGAGAAGATAGTATCTCCTGAAATACAGGCCATTCTCGGCCAAGAAAAGTATGCTCAGGTCAATGATGATATGCAGATAGGTTTGGCAGTGTCGAGAGCATTTTTGGATGGTGGTGGTAAAATAAATCAAGCTGAAGCTGGTTTGTTGGTGAAGGGTGTAATAGAAGAAATTAATTATGCCAGAAGACAAGTAACCAAATGGATTTATGATGAATACAGACAAATTGCTGAAGTTATGGGTTTTGACAGGTTTCCTAAGATTAGATGGGACGAAGGTGTATTAAGAGATATTATTCTATACATGTCAACAATCTCATCCTTAGTAGATAGAAGAATGTTAAGTTATAAGACAGCTCTGGAAGCTCTTGGCTTTGACTATCCTAATGAATTACAAAGTATGACAGATGAGCTTCCTTTAGTAAAGAAAGGAACGTTTGGTATATTAGGTTCACCTTGGCAGCAGTCTAAGGGTACTGTTCAGACTACCCAGAGGACACCGAAGAAAACTCCTTCTGAAGGACGGCCTGATGGTAAGCCTGCTAAGAAAAAAGAGCCAGTAACTGAACCAAATAAAAAACTAAAAACAACAACTAAAAAACCAACAAAACAGTCTGCTGCTAATTTAGGTGACTTAGTTAAAGGAATGTCTCCTGAGGATTTTATAGAATTTTTGACATATTTAAACAACGTTAGAAATTCTGAATAAACTAACCTATATAATAGTAGACCATCATTATTTTTGAAATAATTTAAGGAGGTTTAAAGTGAACGCTAAACACAAATTTTATTTGGAAGCTGATATAAAGCTAGAAAAGGAAACTAAAGCACTTAGAGAAAGAGCCTCTTCTATTATAAACTTACCAGATAAAAAAGATAAACAACCGGATCTCTTATATTTTTCTGCTATTTTCGTATCCTCAGGTGAAAATCTAAATCATGCATTCTTCCTACCCTCGGAATTAGTTCTTGCAGAGGGCACAATCAAAAACAAAGCACTAGATGTTGAACACAAAGAAAGCGACATAATAGGTCATTTGTATGATCGTGCTTATATGGATAAAGATGGAACTCCGTTGAGTATGGCAGAATTATCTTCCACTAAATCAGAGCAACTAGATAAAAAAGATGTACACATAGCTATTGCTGGAATAATTTATAAATCAAGATTTCCAAATGTAGCTGAAGAAGTAGCTTCTGGTGAATGGAAGGTAAGTATGGAAGCTTATTATCAAGACTATGATATTAAAGTTGGTGATTTGATAGTGAGCAGGAAAGAAGCAGATGCACTAGGATTAACTTCTGAGAATAGCGATGTGTTTGGTAAACTGGCAAAGGTTATAAAAAACAAAAAAGAGATAGCTAAAGGAAAATTGGCTAGGGTGTTGAGAGGTATTGTTTTTTCTGGTTGTGGTATAGTGAAGCATCCAGCTAATCCACCATCTGTAATTCTTGAGACAGCTCATAATAAGGAGGATGACGAAGTGACTGACGAAATCATATTAAATTACGATGAGCTAGATACGGACGACAATAATGTAACCTCTATAGATACAGAGGAGACAGATGAAAAAACAGGTGTGTTGGAACACAAGGATACTTCGGACGTTAACAACGATTCAACAGGCATTTGTGTAAGTTTTAAAAGATGGGTTCATGAAGGGACGTACAAAGGTCCTAATACTAAAGTATTGCATGAGGATTGGTGCTCTCTCTTTGAACAATCATGTACTTCTTTTTCTCGTGACACTGAGGATCCAAAGTGTTTGCGTAATGTAGCATATAAGAATGCTAAAACATATGCTAATAAGCTGTATGAGAAAAAGAAAACAGCTGACTTGAGAGATGGATTAGTTTCTAATCTTGTTGCTGTTCTTGAGAAGGCAACGAAATACATTAAAAGGAGGATGTAGGTTATGCCCCAACTTGGTCAAGCATTAACTGGTTTTAGGAAGAGTACGCCTAAGGTTTGTAAAGTAATGGCCGATGACGGTGATAAACTGCTTTATAAATTTGTGGGCAACAACCACGCATATCCATTCATTTGGGCAGAAACTGTAACTCACTCAGGAACAGCTACAGTCATTGTAGCCAGTGGTACAAAGTGGCACGGGTTTGATGTAGCTGATATGAACGTTACAGCCACCCCAATAGAGGATCCTGGGGCGGTTAGATATTGGATCGATAAGGATACTGCAGCTGAAACTGTAAGTATTAAGTCATCTGCTGGAATGAGTAATGTGGATTTTGACGTGAAGATTATGATGGGCAATGACCCAGACGTGTCTGTAATTAAGACAAGAGGTAACAGAGGAGCGGCACAATCGCTTCCGTAATTAGATTTATTTAAGGTAGAAGGATGTGGAAAA
>Ga0180433_10001091_pt1 | contig 45937 bp, 48 predicted proteins | sample SS_ome_8_FD_132980 | JGI IMG/M metagenome (GOLD analysis project Ga0180433, IMG submission 132980) | Hypersaline lake sediment archaeal communities from the Salton Sea, California, USA - SS_1_D_1 metaG | ecosystem: Environmental > Aquatic > Non-marine Saline and Alkaline > Hypersaline >...
ACTCGTAGAAACGGTCCCCCCCGTGGACCACCCTGTGCCCAACGGCATCGATCTCCCCGAGGTCCCGGATCACCCCGACCTCGGGATCCGTCAGGAACTTGATCATGAGCTGGAAGGCCTCCCTGTGGTCGGGGGCCCTCCGTGGCATACTGGTCCTTCCCTCCCGGGTGTCCTGGCTGATGGAGGATTCCGGGCTCCCGATCCTCTCTACCAGTCCATCGGCGATGTAAGATCCCCTGCGGGCCTCGGAGAGCCTGTACTTGAGGGAGGAGCTACCGGTGTTCAGTGTGAGGATCTTCATCGACTTCTCCCCGCCTGGACCGAGGTAACGAGAATTGCCCCCACGATCTCATCCACGGAACAACCCCTCGAGAGGTCGTTTATGGGGCTGTTGAACCCCTGCATGAAGGGACCGTAGGCCTTGGCTCCGGCTAGGTGCTGGACGAGCTTGTATGCGATGTTCCCGGAATCTAGATCGGGGAAGACCAGGACGTTTGCCATACCCCCCAGAACATCGGCGGCCCTCTTCCTCTCCGCTATCTCCGGAACCAGGGCGGTGTCGGCCTGCATCTCGCCATCAATCAAGAGAGTCGGGTCAATGCCTCTGGCGATCTCTGTGGCCTTGGCGACCTTGCGCACGCTGGGATGGTCTGCAGATCCCCTGGTGGAGAAGGATAGCATCGCCACGCGGGGCTCAGTCCCGAGGATTTCCCTCGCGCTTGACGCCGAGGAGACGGCGATCTGTGCAAGCAGCTCAGGGCCGGGATCCGGGTTGACGGCACAGTCAGCGAAAACCAGCTGCCCGTGACCGGGAACGTCCATTATGAAGAAGCTCGAGGGGCTGGTTATCCCATTCCTCAGCCCAATGAAGAGCTTTCCTGCCTTTATCACGCTTGAGGTCAGGTTCCTTGCCCCGGCAACCACTCCATCCGCATCCCCCATCCTGACCATCATCGAGCCGAAGTGCAGACACTTTGAGAGTACCCTGAGGACTATCTTCCTGTCCACCACGTGTTTCCCTCGCATTGCGAAGTACTCCTCCACGTAGGTATCAATCCGGGAATCCTCCCAGGGGTCCACGAAGGTAATTCCCTCCGGCAGATTCCCCGCATTTGACCGGACCCTCTCCAGGTTGCCGATTACTATCGGATTGGCCAACCTCTCCCGCTGAACACGTGCCGCGGCCTCCAGGATCCTCGGGTCCTCACCTTCGGGCAGCACTATCTTCCTCGGTCTCTCCGAGCAAGCCTTTCGTAGCTCAGCCAACAGGTCCATTCAGGTCATTCCCGGTGATGATCTCGCCTCGCCGGTTACTGAAAAATAAATATATCTCTCGAGGTCAGACGCGTATGTCAAGGGTGAAAGAAGTGAGGGTGATTATCTGCGAGGATTACGACAAGCTGAGCAGGCAGGGTGCCGCAATTATTGCCCGCATGATCAACAGGAACCCGAGCTGCGTACTTGGTCTGGCAACTGGCAGCACGCCCATAGGTACTTACAAGGAGCTGATAAGGATGCACATGGAGGAGGGCCTTGACTTCTCCGGAATAACGACATTCAACCTAGACGAGTACCTCGGGCTATCCCCGGACCACGACCAGAGTTACCGCTACTTCATGCAGGAGAACCTTTTTCGCGAGGTAAATGTGGATCAAGGCAGGATACATATACCCGACGGACTTGTGGATGACCTGCCAGAGGAGTGCCTCGGATACGAGAAGTCGATCAAGGACGCCGGTGGCATCGACCTACAGCTTCTCGGCCTGGGGCGGGATGGTCACATAGGCTTCAACGAGCCCAGCTCATCCCTGGGGTCCCGGACCAGGGTGAAGACCCTGACACTGGAGACCATAGACGACAACTCACGCTTCTTCGAGAGGGACGAGGACGTGCCCCGATTCGCAATAACCATGGGGGTGGGAACCATCATGGATGCCCGGGAGATACTCCTACTGGCATCGGGAAAGAACAAGGCCGAGGCGCTGAGGGCCACGATAGAGGGACCTGTTTCCGCCGAGTTTACGGCCTCCGTCCTTCAGCTGCACCCGAGGGTGACGATAATCGCCGACGAGGACGCGAGCGCCCTCCTCAAGCGAAAGGATTACTACAAGTACGTCGAGGAGAGGGCAAGGGAACTGGGACAGGACCAGTTCCACATCTAGCCCGGAAACCGATCAGCTCACATGTAGTTGAAGCTCTCCTGCTCCTCGCTCTTGAGCTGGGCTGTGACCATCTGCTGTATCTGCCTCTCGAGGTCCTCCGCCTCGATCAGCTCACGGGTATCCACCTCAAAGCCCAGGATCTCACCGAGCTTCTCTATTGCCACGGCGGCCGCCCGCCTGTCTGGCCTGCCCTCGGCAAAGGGAAGCAGGCTCAGGAGGGGGAGTTCCATCCTCTCGGCGTGGAAAAGCATTCCCGCCAGGGGGCCGACTATGTTCAGGTCATCGAGCATCCAGGATATGTTGAAATCCTCCATCAGCGGTTTGGCCTTTGACGTGGCAACCCCCAGGAGCGGAGGGTCGTCCTTCTGGCTGACTGCCTTGGTAAGACCCCCGATGACTATGGCGGCCTCTAGGCCCGATTCCTTGGCCCAGGTGCAAATGTCGCGGGTAATATCCATGGTATGCTCATCGGGCAGGGGGGCCTCGGAGGCCAGGTAGACGTTGTTTCCGATAAGGAATATGTCGTGGGGGAAGCTGATCTTCTGCTGCCAGAGGCGGACAACCGGTTTCATTCCATCGAACTGGAGATAGCCTATCCTCTCGCCACCCAGCTTCCCCACCAGATACCTCGTGGCAATATAACCGGTCCAGCCAATACCGTGGAAACCGGTCACCAGGTATCTACCATCAAGATCTATGTCCTTGAAGATCGTAAAATCCGCCAAATTTGAAACCTGGCCAAGGGGTGGAAGTGCCAAATATAAAACGTTCCCAGAACGTACCTGCAGGTTGGATTTTGGAACGTGTTCCTAGAAGGCCTTGGTCACGGTTCCGGGGTCCCTTTCCAGAAGCAGGTAATGGTTGACGATCGTGGGGGATCCCTGGGCCTGGTAGGTATGCAGGTGCCAGCCCTTGCCCTGGTATTCTTCCATCACCCGGGCGATCTTCTTGTGGTGACCAACCTGGACGCACAGATATTCCTTCAACTTCTCACCTCCCATTAATTGGCTTACACATGTGATATGCCAAACCTGATGGATTGACGGCCGGGTGTTATACCAAGGATGTGATCCTTCATGCTCCCGGTAAAAGTAAAGGAGGTTTACGATTCCACCTTGCTCGTTAGGAAATCGTTTACCTCGTTAATATCCCAGTCTAGGACGTAGGACATGTGTAGCCGGTCTCCCTCCCTCTTAACCAGGCCCTTCTGGATCAGGTTATTCATGTGAAGGGAGACGGTTCCCTTCGTTCTATCGAGGTCAACGACGAGCTCCCCGAGTGAGGCCCTGCCCTTTCGCCTGACGAGTGCCTGGAGTACCTCCATCTGCCTCGGGGTCAGGTGCCTTAAAATTCTCCAGGTAAAGCTGAACCTCGCCTGCTTGATTACCTTTTCTACTATCCCGGTGGTAATGGTCCTGCTGCCTATTTTCCTGGCCATCTCGATGGACTTCTCGCATATCTGCATCAGGCGCCTCCCGTTGCCGTCGGTGTACTCTATCACTACCTCGATGGCCTCCTCTGTGAAGGGGTGCAGCGGGTGGGGCTGGGGCAGTGAATCTATCCTGGCACCCTCGAGGCGGGACTTGATTATCTCCACCTGCTCGAGTCGAGTGAAGGGGTCGAGGTTGATCTCGCTACCTACCCTTGCGTAGGTGGAGGGGGATGACCCTTCAATCGCATTGGGCGTGTCGGGGTATACCGTGAGTATCCAGGTCATCTCGGGCTCGAAGAGCAGGTTGTCGAGGAAGGGGAGGTTTCCCTGACAGTCATACTTGGTCATCGTGTGGGCGTTATCCACCAGGAAGACGAACTCCTGGTCGAGGATATCCCTGAGGTGGAGCAGATCCTCCTCTACGGAAAGCAGGTCATAGTGAACTGGCGACTTGGAGTACTTGGTCATTCGAACTATGACCTTCCTAAGGTCACTCATCTTGGACCTGTCGATCCTGTCAACGAGGTGGTTCCTCCTTATCATGTCCAGGGTGAGAGAAATAATCATCTTCCTTATGGACGGGTAGTAGGATCCGGATGCGACCAGGTACCTGTCCTTCCACTTCCCCCGCAGGCACAGGGATGCCACGTTGAGGAGACTCGTCTTCCCCATCCCTATATCCCCGATGAGGAAGCTGTTCCTGTTCCTGGAGATGCACCCCAGTAGGGACTGCAGCTCCTTCTCCCTCCCAACGAAGTAGTGCAGCTCTCCGGAGATTGGGCTGATCTTGAAGGGCTGGGTTTCAAGGCCTAGTGAGGAATAGTCCTCGGCCATTTTCACCTTTTCGAGTATGTCATATAGTCCCTTCATGGTTTCACCGGAGAGGCAGGTGAACTGAGATCGAGTTCGCCCTCTGGTATAAAAGGAATTACTCGGGTTGTTGTACAACATTTTCCGTGATGCATTGTACCCCTACCGGGTGGAATCCGGGCAGGTTGCCTGCATGACACTTTGGCAGGGGCGGAGGAGGAAATCGAAACTCCTTTGGCCAAGATATCCGGTGCTTTGAAATTGGGAAGGCATCATATAGTTTCTTATGAAACTACCAGGGGGATTGGTCCAACCGGGGAAACGGGACTGGGAATTCCCGGGTCATTCTCCCAATCATCGTTACACAAATGCAGCGTGATGAAGGTGATTAAGGGGGACGAGATGTACAACACGCAACCCCAATACCGGATCCTCCCCGATGAATTATCGGGGGAGTTAGCGAACCTCTTTAGAGGTAATGGAAACCCGGCAGGGCTTAGTGTAAGTATGTATAATGATCATTTCAGTTTGTTGAAATCCTGGTATCGGTGCGAAATTCGGAGATCGCTTCGGTGGCTGCGGACATCATGATCTCCACGGGCGGCTCCAGACCGGTCCATATCTCGATGGACTCGGCGGCCTGGTAGACCAGCATTCTGAGTCCTCCGACGGTCCTGCAGCCTGCCTGCCGGGCCTGTTCCAGCAGCCTCGTGTCACGGGGGTTGTAGACCAGGTCCATTACAGTTAGGTCGGGCCCGAGTATTTCCGGGCCGACTATGGAATCTCCGATGTGCGGGTACATACCAACCGGGGTTGCGTTTATAAGGACTTCCTGGTTCCCGAGCTCCGAGGTCATTTCTCCCAGGTCAAGAGCCCTGACATCTGCACCGGGATAGCCCGAGATGATGTCCGTAGCCAGGCTCTGCGCCCTCTCGAGGGTTCTGTTGGCTATGCTCAGGCAGGCATTTTCCCCGATGAGCCCGAAGGCAACGGCCCTGGCGGATCCCCCGGCTCCCACCAGGATCACCCTCCTACCGGCCAGGGGACCCGAGACCTCCTTCAGTGATTTCATGGAGGCCGTCACGTCTGTATTGTATCCACGGATTTCATCACCGAGGCGTATGACGTTCACGGCCCCGATCATCTCGGCAACCCCGTCAACCCAGTCCAGGGCTGGAATAACATCGGACTTGTAGGGGATGGTGACGTTAAGACCGGAAATGCCGATGTCCCTTGCCGCAGTGACGAGCCCGGGTACGTGCCTTCCCCTCAGGTGCAGCGGCACGTAGATGGCATCCAACCCCATCTCAGCGTAGGCAGCGTTCTGTATCTGGGGTGATATCGAGTGTTCCAGTGGGCGCCCGATTAACCCGTAGATGGAGGTATTCGAGGTCACCACATTACTCATCCCGTTGCCTTGCCGATCAAATCGTATGTCTGCCTCATCTGGCGGACAGTGAGCATCCCGGGTGCCACTGGGGGCATCCCCTCCAGGACCCCGTATCCGAACTCCGATCCCAGAAGTGGGGCCAGTGCCCTCCCGGTTTTCCCCGCACTTCCCATTGGTACCACCACGATTGGCGATATGTGGCGGGGCAGGGTCAGTAGGTCGATGACATCACGGGTATCATCCGCCATGGTCGCGATCTTCAAAATATCGCACCCGGTCTCCCTTGCCCTGAAGAGTATCGAGAGCATCTCGTCAATTCTGGGAGTTCCGCGGAAGTCGTGGTGGGAAACGATCACCATGGAGTCCCTTCGGTGCAGGTCCTCGACCCTATCCCTGCTGGCGAAGCCGAATTCAAGGTCAATATAATCAAATGACCCCGCGGCATCCAGGAGCATCTCCCATCTTGACACCTCTGACCCCCGGTATCTCCCGCCCTCCCTCTCTCTCCTCACGGTGGCGATCCTGGGAAGGCCTGCCTCATTTCTGAGGTTACCGGGTTCGGTTTTTTCTTTGAGGTAGTCAAGCCTTATCTCGACCAGGTCCGCTCCCTGGAGCCGGGCCGTCTTGGTCGCGGGGCCGATCATGTCCAGGTGTGGCAGGGCCAGTGTCGCGCAGATCCTGGGCCTTTGGCTACCTTTCAATTAGCTTCTCCTCGACTGCCATACCGAAGTGCCGGGCCTTTTCCGAGACATGGGCGAGGATGCGATCTCCCGGCTCTATTTCCTTTACCGACACCGCTTCACCGCCAGGCCTTACCAGGCGTATGGTCTCCGCATCCTGGAGAATCATCCTGAAGGAATGATCCCCGAACCTGGCCTCCACAAGAATAAGTGGCCTGGTCTCGATCTTGACGCGTCCTATTGTCACCAGGCGGGTGGATCCATCGGGTCCCACTACAAGCGAGGTATCCCCGCTCCTCAGGTCGCTCAGGTAACGAGTCTTGTCCCCTGGATCCAGGACGTAGCTGTGCACAGCACCTGCGTTTACCCTGAATGGTCTGGCCTCGACGTATTCAGTGGTGATGGTCTCGGCGTGCACGAGGACCAGGCCGTTTGCCTGGCTGCCGATGAGAAGCCCCTCGCCCGGGTCCAGCAGGGAACATGTGTCGATACATGCCCTGTCACCTGAACCGGCGGGTCTGACTTCAACGACCTCGGCCTCTATGAGCTCGACGATACCCCTGTTGGGGTGAAGAAGGGTGGCGGTGCTCTTCAATTCCTCGGGGTCGTCGGTCTCGAGAACAACGCCGTCAACTCCCTTTTCGAGGGCCCCCAGAGCGGTTTCGGCCTCCGAAGCGGAGGATACAGTTGCCATAAGCTGGCACCCCGTGCGCTGGCATGCGGCCACGAGGTTCTCCAGGGGTATGACCTGCCAGTCGCGGCAGTCCACCAGTATGGTCCCGTAGGATCCGGCGAGTTCTATGGCCCGTTCCTGGTCATGTCCGCCGGAGATCGTGACCATGGCCACATCCCTGGGACCTGGCCCATCCGGGGTGGGGTCCGGGTTGAGGATACTCACACCCTCTGGTGGTGGCATCTCCTTTGACACGATGCCGAGCCTGCTGCCCCCGAGCTCCCCCACCCTCTTAAGATCCCCTGGGCTGACGATGATCAGGTCCGCCTTTGAGTCGATGGCGGCTGAGATTATGCTATCCCTCTTCTCCTGGGATTTGATAGAATCGGACCTGATCCATAGAAGCCTGTCCGCGGACTCATCCATCTCACTTGATGATTTTGAGGGCATCTGATACCTCCAGGTCCTCGTGGACTACGCCGGCGATAGCCTTTACCATGCCGACGGTATTGGGGTGCTGAAATACGTTGCGCCCGGCGGCAACTCCCATGCCACCGGCCTCTATCACGCCCTTAACGGAGGTCAGGAAGTCCTCGTCGGTTTTGGCCTTCGGCCCGCCGGCGGCAATCACGGGCACGGGACATCCCTCAACGACCTCCCTGAAGGAGTCGGGGTCGCCGGTATAGTTGGTCTTGACTATGTCCGCCCCCAGCTCGGCCCCCACGCGGGCAGCGTGCTTGACGAACTGGACGTCGTTCTGGTCGGTGATGTCCTTTCCCCTGGGATACATCATGGCCAGAAGGGGCATCCCCCAGTGCTGGCATTTCTCCGTAACGACCCCCAGTGAGCTCAGCATAAGCGACTCGTCGGCAGCGCCTATGTTGATGTGTATGGATACGGCGTCGGCGCCCTTCTGAAGAGCCTCCTCGACGCTGGCCACCAGTACCTTCTTGTTGGGATCAGGTGCGAGTTCCGTGCTCGCCGACAGGTGGATTATTAATCCGATGTCCTTCCCGTAACCCCTGTGGCCTGATCTTATCATCCCTTTGTGCTCGACCACGGCATTGGCCCCTCCATCGGCGGCAAGGTTTACCGTCTTTCTGAGGTCTATTATACCCTCGACTGGGCCGATGGTGACACCGTGGTCCAGGGGGACTATGACCGTCCTCCTGCTATCCCTGTTCATTATCCTCTCCATTCTTATCGACTTTCCGATGTCGGGCATTCGTATCACCGAGTAAGTGTGGGACACAGTAGCACGATCAATTTATAAATGTCACCTGCCCAGTAGGGTCCACAATGCGGCCACGAGACATGCTGGTAACCAGGTCCGAGGGACTTGAGGGAAGGATAACTGTCCCGGGCTCGAAGAGCGAGACCCACAGGTCGCTCGAATTGGCCGCCCTGGCCGAGGGAAAATCCACCCTGCTGAACTGCCTTGAGAGCGAGGATACCCTAAGCACGCTGGAGGCTCTGAGGCTTTTCGGCGTCAAGATGGACAGGGAGGAGGATAGGATCGTGGTCGAGGGCTCAGGGGGCAACCTGTCAGGTCCCAAGGGGCCCATCGATCTGGGTAACTCCGGTACCTCGTTGAGGTTTTTGACAACCCTTGCCGGCCTTGCGCACGGAAAATCCGTCCTGACCGGGGACGAATCCCTCAGGTCTAGACCGATGTCCCCCCTGATAGATTGTCTCAGGGCAATGGGTGTGGACATAAGGTCGGTGGGAGAAGGTGGCACCGCTCCAATAGAGGTATTCGGGAGGGGCGGGATAGAGGGAGGAGAGGGGTCGGTCAGCGGATCGGTAAGCTCACAGTTCATCTCCTCCCTTCTGATTCCCTCCCCATATTTCAAGAGGGGGCTTAGGCTCTCGGTGCTGGGTGATCTGATATCGGCCCCCTACGTTGACCTTACTGTGGAGATGATGGCGGACTTCGAGGTTGGGGTTGAGATCGATGGCGGAACCTATTGCGTCGAGCCCGGTCCTGGCTACCGGGCTGGGAGGTTCATTGTCGGGGGAGATTACTCCTCGGCGGCATTTCCAATGTCGGCTGCCGCAATCACCGGGTCGTGCATCGAGGTGGGTGGTCTAAGGGAGGGCTCCCACCAGGCCGACGAGGCATTTCTGGGTATACTGGGAAGGATGGGGTGCTCGGTTGAGAGGATGGGCGAGACCGTCAGGGTCGAGGGGGGCAAGCTTACGGGCATCGACGTGGACCTGTCCGATAGCCCAGACCTGCTCCCACCTGTTTCGGTTCTGGCCTCACTTGCCAGCGGACCATCCGTCATCAGCGGGGTCGAACACGCGAGGTTCAAGGAATCCGACAGGATAGAGTCGATATTCCGGGAGATGAGGAGGGTCGGCATACCCGTCGAGGAGAGAAGGGATGGACTATCCTTTCAGGGAAACGGCATTCCCAGGGGAAGGGAGGTTTTTTCCAGGGGAGACCACCGCCTGGCCATGGCCCTGGCTGTCCTGGGCTTGGCATCAGACGGTCTCGTAGTAAGGGGAGCCTCCTGCTTTGAGGTGTCCTACCCGGGTTTCTACCGTGACATGGTTTCCCTGGGTGCAAGGTTCGGGTGGATTCAGGTGTAGAGATCGGGCCTTAGAGCCGACGGGATGATCGTAACCGGAACGGTTGCCCTCTCCATGACCTCGATAAGGACGTTTCCCTTGATCCATTTCTTGAGCTCGGGCTCGGCGGTGGCCCCCATTACGATCAGGTCTACATCCTCATCGTCCGCGGCCTCAAGTATGCTCGGGACGACGTCACCCTCGACGAGCTTGGTCTCGACCTCCACCCCGGCCTTTTCCGCGGCCTCCTCGAATATCCTGAAGGCCTCCTTCTCCTCCTTTTCATCAAGCTTGCTGCCCTTCGAGCGGACGTGGATGACTATCATCTCGGCGGCGACGTCCTTGCACAGCCCTGCAATGAAATCGGCGCTCCTTGAGGCAGGAGTCGGACCTGCTGTTGGTGCGAGTACCCTCAAATGATCACGTGTTCCCGGGTCCCCGATAAGATATAAAAGTGTAGCTCCCGATCGCGGGAAAACCCTGTGGGGGCCCGGTTCCGGGTTCGTGGCCCCGGTGGTCGATCTTTTGATGCTCTCGAGTTCATCACGAGTCCGGGCGATGTCCTACGCCATAAGGGAGGTCGTGGAGCACGCCAGGGTCATTGAGCGCCAGGGCCACACCGTGACCAAGTTAAACATCGGGGACCCCGTTAGGTTTGACTTCGAAACCCCCCGGCACGTTAGCGAGGCCATGATCAGGGCGATACAGGAGGGCAGGTCCAACTATTCCGACTCCGAGGGAATACCGGAACTCAGGGAAGCCATCGCCAGAAAAGAGGGGCGGAGCGGCGTGGACATATCCCCCGGGGATACCGTCGTGACCACCGGCGTAACCGAGGGGCTGGAGATGGTACTGGCCGCAATCCTCGACGAATCCTCGGAGATACTCGTCCCGGGGCCATCCTATCCCGCCTACATCGAGTACGCAAAGCTCTTCGGCGCCCGCCCGGTAACCTACCGCAAGATCGAGTCCGAGGGCTGGAGGCCTGATCTGGACGATGTCAGGGAGAAGATGGGACCCAGGACCAAGGCCATCCTGATCAACTCGCCCAACAACCCCTCCGGAGCCGTCTACAAACGTTCCGACGTTGAGGGGCTTCTGGCAATAGCCGGGGAAAACGATGTGGCCGTTCTGTCGGACGAGATATACGACAGGATTACCTACGGACGGAAGACCATCAAACCAGGCGGCATTAACGATGACCTGCCAATGATAATATTCAACGGCCTCTCGAAGGTCTACTCGAGCCCGGGGTGGAGGGTCGGATACATTGCCTTCAGGGACCCTGGGGGCCTGATATCGGAAATCAAGGAGGGTGTCATGAAGCAGGCCAGGACAAGGCTCTGCGCGAACACGGTTGCCCAGTACGGGTTGCTGGCAGCCCTGGAGGGTCCCAAGGATCACGTCAAAAAGATGTGCGACAAGCTCCGGCCCCGGAGGGACCTGGCGGTGAGGATGATAAACGAGATCGAGGGGCTTTCAGTGACGCGCCCGGAGGGAGCCTTCTACATGTTCCCCGGGATAGACCGGTCGCTGGGCCTTGACGACAAGAGCTTCGTCCTCGGGGTCCTGGAGAAAAGCCACGTACTGCTGGTTCACGGCAGCGGGTTTGGCGAGGAATTCGGAAGCGGTCACTTCAGGCTGGTTTACCTTGCCCCCGAGGAAGTGCTCTCCGACGCGATATCCAAAATAGGGAAATTCGTAAGGTCAGTGAGGGTCTAGAGCTGTCGCCTGAAGTTCTTTATGCTGGCGCCAAGGTAGTAGCGCACTATCAGGCCTAGGGCCTCGTCCCTGGTCTTGACCTCGTTCATCTTCTCCATCCACTCCGTCAGGATGTCCAGCTTCTCCTTGACGATCTGGAGGATGCTATCCTTGTAGCTGACCCCCATCTCCATGAGCTCCTTGAACTCCCTGTAGTCGTCACCGGACTTGGACTCGATGGAGCTGATTACGTCACGGATAATCCTCGCTGCTAGGTCGTAGGCCTCCCTGTGGTCCTGGAAGGACAGCTTGTACCGCCCCAGCTTGGTCTCCGTGTCTTTGTCAAGCTTGGCGGGTTGGAAGGGTGTCTCGTCCATTATTTTGCGGATCCTCGCTATCAAGGCCAGGTCTCTTCCATGTCGTTCTTGCCTCATATTTAAGAGAGAACCCTTAAATAATTTTATCAGGCACCTGCTGGTGGGACATATTTGAAGCCGAAGGAACAGGTTCTGGAATACATCGATTCCCTCTCCCCCTATCAGTGGAGGACTTACCTGAGCTATATCATTCAGCCCAGGAGCCAGCTCCCCGAAACCGTGAGGGTGGACATGACGCATGCAGCAATAGGCGAGGGGAGGTGTGCGGTGGTACCCTCATTCGAGGAGGGATACGAGGAGGTCAGGAGCTACGTTGAGCGTCTCTGCGATCTCAAGATGAACTTCGAGCTGGTATCGAGCACAGAGGCCACCCTTGCCAAGCTAAGGGACGCCGTGGGAAGAAAGCTCCTCCTGGTGGTAAAGGATCTGGATGACCTCAAGTCAGGGTTCTTCGAGGAGTACCTATCCCTGAGCAGGTACAGGGCCTCGGGCTCCCTGGATCTCAGTGCAAACTACGGGCTCTTGATCTTTGGCAAGGTGGTCAGGAGGACGAAGTTCGGTAACCCGGAGGCCGCCACCTATAACAAGCTCGGAAGGGGCCTCTACAGGAACCTGACCGAGCACAGGAAGGCCTTCGGATATAACATGGTGACACCCGACGTCCTGGAAAGGCAGAAGAAGCCCTCCCTGGAGCCTGAATCCCCCTACTCCGACTCCTACCTCGTGAACTCGTTCTTCTCCAGGTACAAGGAGAAGTTTATAGTGGATACGGGAATAAAGAGCATCTGGCGCTAGCTTAGAGGCTGATGACCTCGACCCTGGACATGCCCTTGATTTTTCCTATCTCGGATTCCAGATCTTCAGGCATGCTCTTGTCCGTCAGTATTATCATCATGGCCTCCTCTCCGACCTTCTTCCGCGCCAGCTGCATCGTGCCGATGTTTACCCCTGCCGAGCCGAGCTTCGTGCCAACGATCCCGACCATGCCAGGGACGTCCCTGTGCTCTGTGATCAGGATGTTTCCCTCGGGGATGAACTCGATTTCGTAACCCTTCAGCTCAACGATTCTGGGTTTATCGGCCTCGACAAGCGCCCCGGTTATCGAGTACTCGCCGTCAGAGGTTCGAACCACGAGCTCAATGCAGCTGAGGTAGGAGTTCCCGCTGGAGCCCCGGGTAATCTCTGTCCGGATGCCCATCCTCTCGGCGGTTTTCATAACGTTTACAAGGTTGACCTCGTGGAATGCAGAGAGCAGGCCCAGAACAGAGCTCCGCAGTAGGATGTCCGCCTGTTCAAGCTCCCCCGTGTCCCCCTGTAGGGACAGGGATATCACTGTGGGGTGATCGGGTATGAAGGGATTAAGTATCCTGACCATCCTATCCGTTAACCTCAGGTAGGGCTGGAGCATCTCCAGGGACTTACGATCGACGTGGGGCATATTGACGGGATTCCTGGTCGGTCGGTTCCCAAGAGCGTCCACCACCTCACTTGCGATCAGCTCAGCTATCTGGCTCTGGGCCTCCCTGGTTGACGCCCCTATGTGGGGGGTTAGGAGGACGTTTGGAAAGGTGGCGAGCTTCTCCAGGTCCGAGCTGTCGAAGACGTCAAGTCCCGCCCCGCCGATCTCCCCGGATCCGAGGTGGGAAAGGAGAGCACCGGGTTTAATGACCTCGGACCTGGAGGTGTTGATAATGATGGCATCGCCCTTCATTAGCGAGAGCTCCCTGTCCCCGATGAGTCCCGTGGTTGATTTTGTCAGGGGGACGTGGAGGGTGATGAAATCAGACTCGGATAGCAGCCTGTCCAGGTCGACCAGCTCGGCCCCGAATTTCTCAGCGTAGGATGAAGAGGCGTAGGGATCCGTTGCGAGAAGGTTGAGCCCGAAACCCTTTGCTATCGAGGCGACCCGGGTTCCTATCCTCCCAAGGCCGATGATGCCAAGCGTTTTTCCACCCATCTCCCTCCCTATCAGATCATCCTTTCTCCACTTCCCCTTCTCGAGCTGCCGGTGGGACCTCTGCAGGTTCCTGCAAAGCCCCAGTAGAAGCGTGAAGGTGTGCTCGGCCACACTGTTAATGGAGGGATCCGGGGAGTTCACCACCAGTATGCCCCTCTCTGTGGCGGAATTCACGTCGATATTGTCGGTACCGACACCGGCCCTGGCTATGACCCTCAGCTTTTTCCCGCGGTCAATCACCTCTGAGTCAACCTGTGTCCTTGCCCGTACCACGATGGCGTGGAAATCCGGGATCTCCTCCAACAGCTCCTCCCTCGTTATTTTCGGGAGATCGATGACCTCGTGATCTCTGCTCATGATCTCAAGGGCAGCTTTCTGCAGCGGGTCGCAGATGAGGATTCTGGCCATCTCAATCGTCCTTGGTTTTGTTATTCTGTCTCCTATTAATACTGTTACCGGTTTTCCTGGAAACGTAGGGGTTGCCCTCGATGTAGAATCTCAGGGGCAGCTCCCTGCCCTTCGATAGACCGATCCTGCAGCTGTTACCAATGCTGAAATCGTTGCGGGTGCCATCGGTGAAGTAGAGATCCCCGGATGTGAGATCTACGCTATTCTGCTCCCTCCCGATTGCTAGGGCCTGTGCTAGCTTTGCGGGCCCACTGGTCAGCGAGAGCCTGTCATCCCTTCCCCGCCTCTTCTGCATCAGTTCCTCGCCCTTAAGGGGTTCAAGTGCCCTTATCAGAACGGCCCCCGCCTTTCCCTCGGGCTTGGCAACTGCATTGAAACAGTAGTGCATTCCGTAGGTGAAGTAGACGTAAGATAAGCCGGGGGTACCAAACATCACGCTATTCCTGGGGGTAATTCCCCTCGCCGCGTGGCTGCCTGGGTCGTATTCCCCCAGGTAGGCCTCATCCTCGACAACCATTCCCGATGTGGTTCCGTCCCCGGTGGCGTGGACCAGGACCTTACCGAGGAGCTCCCTGGCCACCTGCACGGTTGGTCTGCTGAAGAATTTTCTTGGGAGGGGCCGGTTCATTCCCCCATCACCTGGAGTATTACCCTTCTCCTCCTGGGCCTGGTGTCGAGCTCGATGAGCACTATCTGCTGCCAGGTTCCGAGGAGCATGCGGGAGTTCTGGAAGGGTACAGTAAGGCTGGGCCCCATTATGCTGGCCCTGACGTGGCTCCTCCCGTTGTCATCTCCCCAGGTCTGGTGGTGGACATAGTCAGCCTCCCTGGGGGCAATCCTCTGGAGGGCTGCAGGGAGATCTACGAAGGCCCCGGGTTCGAACTCGGTCGTTGTAACGGAGGCCGTTGATCCGGGTACGAAGACCGTCACGGTTCCCGAGTCCAGCCCGAGTTTATCTATCTGGCCCTGCACTCTCTCCGTGAGGTTGACGATGTCACCCTCCTTCCTGGTCTCAATCTGGAGAGTCACTGTTTCTATCCTCATGGAAGCCGGGAGGAGGGGTTTCTGAAAAAGGGTTCCTGTCCGGAGGTAATACGGAAAGAGTTTAAGCCAAAACTACCAATGCTGGTCCATGGAGGCCTCCAAGACTCGCGGGCTCGGGATAAGGATAGCCGGGGAGATAGCGATGTCTGAAAATCCAAACGAGGGAATAAGGAAGTGGAGGCGGATCTTCGAGGTATCCCAGGTGGACCTCGCGGGTCAAATGAAGGTCTCGCCCTCCGTCATTAGCGACTACGAGTCGGGCAGGAGGCACTCGCCCCGGGTCGACACAGTGAGAAGGGTGGTTGACTCCCTTTTTGAGATCGACATGTCCAGGGGCGGGAGGGTGATAAAGTCCCTTCTGCGCATGATGGCCCCCGAGATGCCGCCGGGGGTGGTTCTGGATATCAAGGAATACTCCACGCCGATCTGTGCCGGGGACATAGTGAAGGGAGTTGGTGGCGAGATAGTATTCGGCGAGGACCTCCTGGACAGGGAAATTTTCGGTTACACGGTCATCGACAGCGTAAGGGCAATAGTGGAGCTGAAGAGGGACGACTTCATCAGGTTTTACGGGCTCACATCCGAGAGGGCACTGGTTTTCACGGGAGTCGCGACCGGTCGTTCCCCCTTCGTCGCAATCAAGGTGGGGGGCATATACCCCGGGCTGGTAATACTGCACGGTGAGCTGGAGGACGTGGATGAGCTGGGAAGGCGGATAGCCGAATCCGAGAGCATTCCGCTGGCCGTGTCAAAAACGCCGACGGTAGCAGAGCTGATAGAGCAGCTGAGGAATGTGGGATAGCGGGGGGCTATTCCTCCTCTTCCTCGGTGGGTCGGAGGAGAAGCCAGGAATAGAACATTAGCGCAATCGAAATAAAAATAACCATAAACATTACTATTATGAATATTCCGCCCATTCTCATTTGCTTTTCACCCCTTATTATTACTTACAGTTATTATTAACCGCTACTGCTCACACCCCCTAGAATCGGATATAAATGTTACGATAGGCCATTGCACCGGCTTGGACGCGGCGATACCGTAATTCGCACTGGATTTTTCTGCCCAGGGATAAGAGAGAAAAGCCAGGGGACGAAGAGAGAGGGGTTGGCCGAAAAACGGAAGTACACCGCTTGGATCACGCTGGTCCTCATCGTGGGCAACGTAGCGGTATTCTTCAGCACCGTCGACGAGAACCTCGTAATACGGCCGGAGGTCTCCTACACCAGCGGTTTCGTTCCGCAGGCGGTCTTCTCCGGGGAAAGGGTTGAGACCATACTGACCCACATGTTCCTCCACGCCGACCTCCTGCACCTGGTGTCCAATATGCTCGCCCTCCTGTTCCTGGGTCTTGCACTGGAGACGAGGATCGGGAACCTGCCATTCCTGGGCGTCTACCTCTTCTGCGGATTGGTCGCCGCCCTTATCTTCGGCCTGATGGATCCGGCCTCAATAGTCCCCTCGGTGGGCGCCTCGGCGGCGATCTTCGGCCTGATGGGAACCCTGGCGCTGCTATACCCCACTGCATTCGTCTTCCTGTTCATAATTCCCGTTCCCGTCATCCTGGTGGCGATATTCTACGCCCTGACGACCATAAGTCAGATCGGTGACACAGGCCCGGTTGCCCACATAGCCCACCTTGCCGGTATGGTCTCGGGGATGTTAGTCGCCTTCCTGATGCGCCCCGAGGACGCCATGAAGGGACTGGCCATCTTCACCGCCTGCTTCCTGGCAATCGTGGTAATGATCCAGCTAATATAGCGGTCGGGATATCGCATTGGACGGGGACCATTCCCGTGGAACATTAATTAGCCGATTTTCAGATTTTCAGATATGAAGGCACTGGTAACCGGCGGGGCCGGCTTCATCGGCTCGAACCTTGCCAACACCCTCGTCGAGAGGGGCAATGATGTCACGGTTCTGGACGACCTCAGCCTCGGGATCCCTGATAACCTCGTGAAGGAGGTCGAGCTTGTAAACGGCACTGTAACCGAAAGCGAGATAGTTGAGGCCGCCACCGAGGGCTGCGAGGCCGTGTTCCACCTGGCCGCCAAGAGCAGCGTGACCATGATTGATGACGATCCGGTTGAGGGCGAGGACGTGAACGTCGGGGGATTCTTGAGAGTCCTCCAGGCGGCAAGGAAGCACGGCATCAGAAGGGTTGTCTACGCCTCGACGAGCAGCATGTACAGCTCAATCGAGCCCCCTCACCGGGAGGACGCGCTCATAACCCCAGGGACCCTGTACGAGCAGAACTTCCTTGCCCGGGAGCACATAGGCTCGATATATACAAACTCCTACGACGTCGAGACTGTTGGCATGCGCTTCTTCAGCGTCTACGGCCCGAACGAGTGGCACAAGAAACGATATGCAAACCTCATCAGCCAGTTCATATGGGGCATGGCGGACGGGGAGCGGCCGGTCATATACGGTGACGGGTCCCAGACCCGGGATTTCACCCATGTGAGCGACGTGTGCGAGGCCCTGATCCTGGCATCCACGGTGGATGGAGTCGGGGGCGAGGTCTTCAACGTGTGTACGGGCAGGAGCATCGACCTGAACGAGCTCGTTGAGATCATCAACAGGACTCTCGGAACGGACCTGAAGCCAGAGCACGTCGTTAACCCCCTCAAGAACTACGTCTCCCACACCCTGGGCGACCCCACCAAGGCCCGGGATATGCTCGGCTTCGAGGCAAAGACCAGCTTGGAGGAAGGAATTTCCGGTCTGGTCGACATCCAGAGAAACCGCTAGGTCAGGAGCGTCCGGCCGGCCTCGAGAAGCTTCTCGACCTCTGAAGAGTCCCGCGCCTCGGCGTATATCCTGGCGACGGGCTCCGTGCCGGATGGCCTCAGCAGTACCCAGCTTTCCTTGGGGAAGTAGAGCTTGAGACCGTCGGTCTTCAACACCTTGCTTGGCTTCTGTCCCACTATCTTCCCCAGCTCCTTTGCACCCTTCGTTATCTTCTCCCTCATATCATCGGAGAGTGGGACCTGTATTCGACTGCTGGTGTACGTACCGTACTCGTCCGCGAACTCCTTCAATAGGTCCGTCATTGAGACGTGCCTCTGGGCCAGCAGTTCAACTATTCTCAGTGAGGTGAGTATTCCATCCTTTTCGGGAACGTGATCCCAGAAGCCAAATCCACCTGACTCCTCCCCCCCTATCACGGCCTTCTGGTCCATGAGGTAGGGCGCTATGTACTTGAAGCCAACGGGGACCTCGTGGACCTTGACCTTGAGCTTGGCGGCCAGGGCATCAACGGCCGAGGTGGTCGCTACCGTCCTGACTATTCCTCCCCGCTTCCTGCCCTGTGCCGAGGTTGCGAGCAGGGGAAAGAGCATGTTCGGGGATATGTACTGGCCATCGGGCCCCACGGCGCTTATCCGGTCGGAATCCCCGTCAGTGGCCAGGCCGATATCAGCTCCGAGGTCCTGGACGGACTTCTTGAGGTCATCGAGCCTCTCCTCGGAGGGGTCTGGCTGCTCCCCGCCAAAATTCGGGTCGGGGTCGCCGTTGATGGTGGTGACGTCAACGCCGAAGCTCTTCAGCAGCCTGTCAACGTATCCCCTTCCCGTGGCATGCATTGGGTCGTAGACGACCTTGATTTTGGATGTGGACAGCGCGACGGCCCCGAGCATGGCCCTGATGTTCTCGAAGTATGCCGAGTAGGGGTCGATCCTCTCGATCTCACCCTCGGCACCCTCCTCGCCCTTCGGCTCGGCACCATCGAGAATCAGGTTCTGAATCCTGCTGGTTATCTCCTCGTTGGCGGGCCCGGCGTATCTTGGTATGAACTTGATCCCGTTCCACTCCGGGGGATTGTGGGAGGCGGTGATCATGATGGCGCCACATGCCGCCCAGTGCCTTACCGAGTAGGCGACCACGGGGGTGGGAACGTCCCTCTCGGACATCAGCACTTGAAATCCCACGGATGTCAGTATATCAGCGGCGCGCTTGGCGAATTCCTCGGAGTTCTTCCTGGTGTCAAATCCCACGATCACCCGGTTATCGGCCGGGAGGAAATTTGCCTCAATGAGGTACTGGGAGATGGCCGATGCTATGGAGTCAACCCTCTCGGGGGTAAACTCGCCATCAACCCTGGCGCGCCATCCATCGGTCCCGAAGTCTATCTTCATCGACCAAGACATGAGCTGTATTCATAAAAATATGCCCTAGGTTATGCGGTATTCGTTAATTCTGGCCTCCTTGATGACGCCTTTATTAGTCCCGTATCCTAATATCCCCGATGACCAGGTGGCTGCTGGTGGCCCTGCTAGCAACGTTCCTACTCTGGGCAGGGAATGCAAGTGGAGTCGGGGACCTGGAGGAACTCGTCCCTGAACCATTCGAGGGATTCACAGCAGGGGAGGGTCCCTACCTGTACCATGGCCCGGAAAGCCTCCTGGAGCTCTATAATGGGGGGTATATGGTTTACGTAGATGGAGGGGTGGAGGCGGCCCTCGCTCAGGATTACTACGGACAGGACTCGTACTACTCCCTCGTACTACATGCCATCAACTCCCCCGCAAACGCAATTGGCATGGTCGCCTACTTCAGAGACCAGATATCCGCGGGCTTCCAGGTCGATGATATCGAGCTCGGGGATGGGGGTTTTGAGTACTCCTTCAAAGGGACCAACTTCCTCTACTACTCAACGGGGGATCTGTTCGTCACACTCCAGGGAGGGCAGGGCACCTTGGAGGCCATACGCAGCTCCGCCAGGGACGTCCACGAGAAGGCTGTTCCGGAGGTATGGGCGGCTGCACCCATCCTGCTCTTGGCCATGCGCCGGGCATTTTCGTCAATTGACGAATAAAAGATTACCTATTGTCGATACACTTAAGAACCGCTCCCTCCCACAGCAGCTCTCTTTTCACTCACGGAGCTGAGCTATTGGAAGTAGGAATCGTTGGATACGGGGCATACGTGCCCAGGTACCGAATAAGATCCAGGGATATCGCCACGATGTGGGGCCAGGACCCGGTAGCGGTTGAGAAGGGCCTCGGGATAATAGAGAAGGCAGTTCCCGGAATCGACGAGGACACCATCACGATATCCGTGGAGGCCGCGAGGGACGCCCTGAAGAGGGCTCGCATATCCCCCGAGGAGATCGGTGCGATATACGTTGGATCCGAGTCCCACCCGTACGCCGTCAAGCCCAGCGGTAGCGTCGTCGCGGCCGCCATAGGTGCGGTCGGGAGGATGACATCGGCTGATTACGAGTTCGCGTGCAAGGCGGGAACGGCGGGGATCCAGACCTCGATGGGTCTGGTTGGATCCGGGTTAATCAAGTACGGACTCGCCATCGGCGCGGACACCGCCCAGGGCGCCCCGGGTGACCCACTGGAATACGCCGCAGCCGCGGGCGGGGCGGCCTTCCTGGTAGCGGCCGATGACAAGGGGAACGTCGCGAGGATCGACCACACGGTATCCACGACCACCGACACCCCGGATTTCTGGAGGAGGGAGGGTCAGTCCTACCCCAGGCACGGCGGTAGGTTCACGGGAGAACCGGCTTACTTCAAGCACGTGGTGGAGACCTCGAAGATGCTTATGGAGGAGACCGGCACCAGCCCCTCCGACTTCGACCACGCAGTCTTTCACATGCCCAACAGGAAGTTCCCCGAGCGGGCCTCGAAGACCCTCGGTTTCACCCGGGATCAGGTCAAGCAGGGCCTGGTGGTCCAGTACATCGGGAACACGTACTCTGGTTGCTCCCCCCTGGGTCTATGCAGCGTTTTCGATGTTGCCACACCGGGAGAGAGGATACTCCTGACAAGCTACGGCTCGGGGGCGGGTAGCGACAGCTTCCACATTACCGTCCAGGATGGGATCGAGGAGAGGCGGGAGCTGGCACCCCTCACCGGTGATATGATCAGTCGCAAGAAGTACATCAATTACGCAACCTACGTGAAATACAGGGAGAAACTCAACTTCGCGGAGTGATCGGGATGCAGAAGGTAGCAATAATCGGGGTTGGAATGACGGATTTTGGCGAGCTGTGGGATAAGTCCCTCAGGGACCTCACGGTACAGGCGGGTCTGGAGGCGATAAGGGACTCCGGTCTACCGGGCGAGGAGATAGATGCCCTCTACGCAGGCTGCATGTCCAGCGGCATATTCGTGCAGCAGGAGCACATCTCCAGCATACTCGCCGACTACTGCGGGCTTACTCCCAAGGCCTCCACCAGGGTCGAGGGAGCCTGTGCCTCCGGGGGACTTGCCCTCAGGCAGGCCATAATGGCAGTGGCATCCGGGATGTACGATTTCGTCGTGGCCGGTGGGGTCGAGAAGATGACCGACATCCTGACCGAGCAGACGACCATGGCCCTTGCCTGCGCGGCCGACAGGGAGTGGGAGGCCTTCCAGGGCGTTACATTCCCAGGGCTGTACGCGATGATGGCCCGCAGGCACATGCACGATTTCGGGACCACCGAGGAGCAGTTATCCCAGGTGGCCGTCAAGAACCATAAAAACGGCGCCAAGAACCCCCACGCCCAGTACAGGCGACCGGTCACCATCGAGCAGGTCAAGGGAAGCTCCCTGATTGCAGATCCAATACGCCTCCTGCACTGCTCGCCGATAAGCGATGGAGCTGCCGCCGTTGTCGTGGCATCGGAGGAGAAGGCGAGGGAGGCCGAGAGCGACCCGATCTGGGTACTCGGGACTGGGCAGGCCTCCGACACCATAGCGCTCCATGACCGGAGGGAGATCACCACCATGGATGCGACAGTTGCCGCGGGCAGGGAGGCCCTGGACATGGCAGGGCTCACAATCGGTGACATCGACCTGGTTGAGGTCCACGACTGCTTCACGATCGCGGAGATTGCAGCAATCGAGGATCTGGGATTCTTCCCGAAGGGGGAGGGCGGAAAGGCAACCGAGGATGGCCTGACGGAGCTGGAAGGCCAGATTCCGGTAAATCCAAGCGGAGGCCTCAAGTCAAAGGGACACCCTGTCGGGGCAACTGGGATTGCACAGGCCGTGGAGGTCGTCCTCCAGCTGAGGGGAAAGGCGGGGAAGAGGCAGGTCAGGGACGCCAGCATCGGAATGACTCACAACGTGGGCGGGTCAGGAGGGACCTGCGTCACGCATATACTCGGGAGGTGAGATGGTGGGAGTTCCAAGGTTCTGGAGAGAGATACCCTACAGGTACCAGCTAATAGGTACCAGATGCTCGACCTGTGATAGCTCGTTCTTCCCCCCCAGAGCGATCTGCCCCAAGTGCCGGGGAGCCGGAAATGTCGAGGAGACGAAGCTTTCGGGTAAAGGCGAGGTCGTGACTTACACCGTGGTGAGGGTCGCCCCCGAGGGATTCGAGAGGGAGACCCCGTATATCGTGGCCATTGTCCGTCTCGAGGAGGGCCCCAGGATAACATCCCAGATCGTCGATTGCGATATCGATGAGATAGAGATCGGCACCAAGGTCAGGGCCGTCTTCCGGAAGGTGGGGGAGGAGAGCCCCTCCGGCGCGATTTATTACAGCTACAAGTTCGTACCAGCATAGGTGTTTCAATGCCGGGCAGCAGAATTCCGGGCTTTTACAAGCTTACGACGGAGGACAGGGTGAAGAGGGTCGCGGAGATAGCGGGCCTCTCGGGTGAACAGATACTGGCCCTGTCCGAGACTGGTAGCCTTTCTTCCGACCAGGCGAACAGGATGATCGAAAACGTCATAGGCACCACTGAGATGCCCTTCGCCGTGGCGACTAACTTCACCATAAACGGCACCGATAGGCTGATCCCCATGGCAACTGAGGAGCCCTCGGTTGTAGCGGCGGCCAGCAACGCCGCAAGGATGACCAGGTCCACCGGGGGTTTCAGGGCCGAGGGCGGGGAGCCTGTCATGATAGGCCAGATACAGATCTGTAACGTGCCTGATCCCCATGCCAAATCGGTCGAGATACTGGACCACAGGGAGGAGATCATCAAGCTGGCCAACGAACAGGACCCGATGCTGGTAAAGGTCGGGGGCGGCGCGAGGGACCTGGAGTGCCGGGTCCTGGATAGCTTCCGGGGCAAGATGCTGGTGGTCCACCTCCTGGTCGACACCAGAGATGCTATGGGTGCCAATGCCGTGAATACCATGGCGGAGGCGGCGGCTCCCTACCTGGAGGAGATAAGCGGTGGAAGGGTCTTCCTTCGGATAATCAGCAACCTGGCGACCGAGAGGCTCACGCGGGCCTGGGCAACCTTTCCCGCCGGAGAAATAGGTGGCGAGGAAGTTATCGACGCCATAATTGAGGCCTATGCCTTCGCAGACGCCGATCCCTACCGGTGTGCAACCCACAACAAGGGGATCATGAACGGGATATCGGCGGTGGCCCTGGCCACGATGAACGACACGAGGGCACTCGAGGCCGGAGCCCACGCATACGCCGCGATGGGCGGCAGGTACAGTCCCCTGACCCGGTGGGAGAAGAACTCAGGCGGTGACCTGGTGGGCAGCATTGAGCTCCCGCTGGCCGTGGGTCTATTCGCCGCCACAGCGGTTCACCCTGTCGCCAAGGCGGCGGTATCAATTCTGGGGGTCAAGACGGCCCAGGAGCTATCGCAGATAATGGCATCAGTAGGCCTGGCGCAGAACCTGGCGGCCATCCGTGCCCTGGCGACTGAGGGTATCCAGAGGGGCCACATGTCCCTGCATTCCCGCAACATTGCGCTCCTCGCCGGTGCTGATGGAGAGGAGATAGACGCCCTAGCGGCAAAGCTCGCATCGGAGGGCAGGGTCAGGCTCGACAGGGCCAGGGACATTCTGGGAGAAATGAGAAAAACATCTGCCCAGCCATAGCAAGAGATTTATGGCAAGTGCCCCCCCCCCCATCCCAGCGGGGACAACACATGGATATCCTCACGGACACGGTGATCTGGGCGATCGAGAAGGTCGCGCAGACGGTTCTGGCCTTCGGGAGATGGGCAAGCAATACCTTCATCTGGTTTCTGGACTGGTCCAGCCAGAAGGTCGTGAACGGTCTCCAACTCCTTGCCAATCTCGCGGAGTGGATCATCGACAATCCCCTTAAGGCCCTTCAGAACCTGGCGATCATAGTCGTAATAGTGATGCTGATTTTGATGATCGAGGTCTACTTCTACGACCTAATCAAGAGGAGAAATGCCCTGTACAGGGCCAGGATGCGGGAGCGACGGGAGGCCCCGGAGGCCTAGCTGTCCTACTGCCCCGCGGCAACCTTACTGACGAAATCGACCGTCCGGGCCTTGAAGGCATCGTATGCGGTCTTGAACTCGGTCATGGTCTTTACAACGGAGCCGAAGCTTGACCAGTCCTCTGCCTCCATTCCGCCTTCACCGAAGTCGGGCTCGAGGCCCGCATCCTTCAGTTCCCCGTATGCCGCTGCATTGAGCTCGTAGGCCTTCTTGAAGTCCTCGAACTTCAGCAGTCTCTCAGCGTAACCCGGGTCGTGCTCCATGAGCACCGCATCCTCGAAGGACGAAAGGTCGAAGCCCTCCTCCCTGGAGGTCTTCAGGACGTTGTACTGGTGGTTCGGGAACTCCGTGTTCGTCATGTTCCGGTTGGCCAGAGTCAGGTAGGTGTCCATCGGTTTCCTCTTCGAGGCAGGGAGCATGTCGATCTTGCCCATGATGTCGGAGGCCTGCTCGGGGGTCAGCTCGAACTTCTTCTGGAGGTAATCCAGCCACTTGGCCCGGTTCTCTTCGCTGAAGAAGGTCCAGTAGACCCGCTGGCAAACCAGGGTTCCCGAGTACCCGATGTCCTTCTCAAGGTCAGCCAGGAACTTCTCGGTCTCCTCCGGGCTGCCCCGAACCCCCGACTTCTTGATGGCCTCGACGTAGGCCGGGGTATTGAGGGACTTCAGGTACTTGTAGGAGCAAATCGCGGATAGCTTCTTCTCCATGGAGTCAAGGGAGGAATCGTCGATCTCCATGCCCTCAAAGGTCGCGTTCACGAGGCCCTCCGGGTCGTCAACCTTCTCGAGGGCCTCCCTGAATATCTTCTCGGACTCCAGGTCCCTCAGATGGCTTTCGAGCCTTCCGCCCATGTTCGTCTCGTAGGCCTGGGTGATGGGGATGCCCATTTTGAGCGCCATCGCCATTCCCGTGATGGCACGGATTATTAGCCTGGTCTCCTGTATAACGCTGTAGGTTACCGTGTTGTTGCTTCCGATGCCCAGGCTGTTTAGGGTCGTGGTGATGTCGAGGGCCGCTGGGTATCCACCGGCGACCTTGAACACGATGTTGGGCCTCCCCCTCTCCATGGCGGGATCGTAGCCCCAGGCAAGGTGCATGTCGTAGTCCATCAGGTAGGCCGATGCCGCGGAGTAGATCTTCATCGCGTCGGCCACACTCTCGTCGTGGTCGTGGGCCACGTTGGGGTTGAGCTGGTAGCTGACCATCCCGTGCTGGAGGGCGGTAGAGAGGGCTATTGGCCTGAAGACCTCCAGGTTCGGCCAGAGGGCGACCTGGGTCGCCTCCATGGCGATCTCGTCGGCGAAGTCCTCCGGCTTCTCATGCCACTCCTCGTGCTGCAGGACGACCTCCCTGAAGTCATCCCAGAGTGCTGGAACGTCATCGTAGGCCTTGGCAGCCAGCACAGGGTTGGTGGAAACCTGGACGTAGCCAAGGTGCCTGAGCCACCTCAGACCCATGGCGTAGTCATTCCCGAGCTTGCAGAGGCCCTCCTTGGACATCTTGAAGTACACGTTCTCCCTCAGGGATGACCTCATGGATTCAAGGTATGTGATGGCGGGATTTTCAAGGTCCATCATCCCCTCGACCTCCTCGGCGATCTTCGCCATCATCCCGACGCCCTGCATAATCTTCTTCATGTCCGCCAGCATGGATTCAACGACCACCCTGGATATGGGCTTCTCGCCCTCGAACTCCTGGGTCTCGAGCTCCCCCCACGTACCCAGGGTCTGGACGATGTTGCAGTAGGCGTCATCGCACTCGGCATCGGATAACCCCACCATTTTTGGTTCCATCCCGCTGAGGTTCAAACCGGTTTCGAGCATGAACTCGATCATCCTCGACCTCTGGACGACCTTCTCGGCCATCTCATCCTCGGAGTCATCAGAGCAGGTGGAGGCCCAGATGAACTGGAGGTTGAACTGCCTCGTTACGTTCCCGATGGTCCGCACGAGCTTACCGTTCATCCCGGGGTTGAGCAGGTGGTCCGAGGCCAGGGCGGGATAACCCGCCAGAGTCAGGGTTACCACGTGTTCGGCGTGATCGAGGCTCTCCGGCTCGCAGAGGTCCTCCGGACGGGATTGCATCACCATCTCGCTTATTTTCTCAATCGTCAAAGGTTCACCTTGATCCTGAAGGGGCTGTGCGCTTCAAAAATATTGTCTCGCCAGGGTATCCATTGGTCCTTCTGCCGGCCGGATGCAGAGTGAAGTCGACCCTAGTCCCGCCTTACAGGGCTAAAATTGAAATGGACAGGTGATAAGCGGTGGACATGGCTTCCTACGAGACTGCCATCAGCGGCATCAGGATCCTTCCCGGAGCCTGGCGACCCCACTACCCCTTCGAGCACATCGCCTGGATCAGCCCTCCTTGGTCGAGCCACGACTATATCTGGTTCGACTTTCCCGAGGCCATATTCACCGATCTTGGGCTTCTATTCCTCAGCCACGTGAACCCTCCATATCCTCAGCTCTTTGCCGACCTGCCCAGGGTGCCGTGGAGGGAGATCGAGGGCGGCATTGTCTATGAGAGAACCCTGCCTAACGGGATGGGCTTCGGTGGAAGCCTGACAAAGAAGGATGATTGCTCCGTAAACCTCGAGCTTCACATCAAGAACGGAGGCGAGGTCGACATCGACAATATCACTTTACAGACCTGCATATTCCTCAGGGCGGCGAAGGAATTCTCCGAGTACACCGCCGAGAATAAGTACGTCCATCTCCCGGGAAGGGGGTGGGTTACGTTTTCCGAGGCCTCTAGGATCGGATCCGAGGACGGCAGGTTCAGAATCGGGTGGAGGGGAGGTCCTCCGTCGGCCGACCTGCCGTTGATGGCGACCCTGTCCATGGAGGCAGAGAGGCTCGTGGCAATGACATGGCTCGAGGACACCTACTCCATGGTTACCAACCCCGGGCACCCTTGCATGCACGCTGACCCGGCATTCCCGAGGATACCCACCGGGAGCTCTGCCTCGGTAAGGGGTGAGGTCCTATTCTACGAGGGTGACCTCGAGGGCTTCACGGACTTCCTCCGGGAAAGGGGAACGGGACCCGAAGCTTGGGGTTAGCCCGGACCAGGTATCTCTGGAGGTCCAAATGCCTGTCGCACTCAGGGCCCTGATCTTCGTGGCATCGACGGGCCTTATCTACGTAATCCTGCGTGCGATGCCCATGCGGGGGGCCCAGCGGAGGTTCCTGACGTTCGTGGGGATCCTCGCGCTTTTCCTCGTTCTGGCCTTCGGCAGATACGCGAAGGAGGCGGGGATAGCACTTCTAATTTTTGGCATGGTTGGTTTACTGTTCCTGGATAGAAACAGTTCCGGGAAGGAGTGACAAGTGCCCTTAGGACCACTGGGAAGGTCGTGGTGACCGCGGTTCCCGTAGACCAGGTCCTTTGCCATGAAGTCCTCAGCATCTTTGGTGTAGATTGCCCCGTATTTCCAACCCTGATCCTGTGGTAATTGTGACCATGCGCTCCTAGTTTTCATGGTATCGGCTTCTAGGCCTTAATTACCGGATCATCCGCCATGTTATGGCTAGCGCCGTTTAGATATTTCAGCATCGTCGAACATTAATCGAGCACCGGATAGATAGCAATGATGGAGCTCCCAGAATTTCACGCATTCGGAAAACAGATCGACGGGAACCTGGCTGGCAAGATCATAGAACGCGTAATCGCCAACTCCAGCCCACGCAAATGGGCCTGGTTCAGGGGGGATCCGGCAAGTTATAATGACCGTCTTTCGGGGAAGAAGATCAGGGGTGCTGTTGGCCTTGATTCCCACATCGACATAACCATCGATGACTCATGCCTTTGCATAACCCCTCCCCTCTGCTACCACGATGACGGGAAGGGGATTCCCAAGAAACACCAGCTTTTACTGGAGTTCTCGGACGGTTCGGCCGTTTCATCGGCGATACAGCTCTGGGGGAGCTACTGCCTCTATGATGATAAGGACGAGGGAGGGGAGGATTCCCTTCGTGAAAACGACTGGAAACCATCGCCACTCACGGAAGGCTTCACAAAAAGTTACTTCGAGGGGATTATGAAAGAAGAGGGGGCGCAAAAGACCTCGGTCAAGGGCCTGCTGGCCACGGGGCAACGAATACCGGGGTTGGGCAACGGTGTACTGCAGGACATCATCTGGACTGCCAGGCTGCACCCAAGGCTCGCTGTGACGGAGATGACCTCAGGGGAAGTCGATTCCCTGTACGCTTCCATCCGTGATGTGCTGGGGAAGATGGTCCGACAGGGGGGAAGGGATACCGAGAAGGACATCTTCGGCAACTACGGGGGATACAGTACGATACTCAGCAAGAAAACGCTGGGTGACCCCTGCCCTGGCTGCGGCGGGAAGATCGAGCGCAGGTCCTACCTGGGCGGGAACGTATACTTCTGCCCCGAATGCCAGAGATTGTAGAGTCGCTAACAATAATTATTCAGGAAGGGATCTCCCGTTAGGTAAGCGCGATCGGGCCGATCTACAGCTATCCCTAGTCGCGGCAGGGGTAGGAAAGCAGATAACAGCATGGAAAGGACCGGAGGCCTGAGGTAGGCATTTGAAGTTCAACAAGGGCGGCTTGAGGCTTTTCGTGGCCCCGAAAGGGGACGATTCTTGGTCAGGAACAGAGTTGGAGGCCCGGGGATCTGACGGGCCTCTGGCTACCTTGGAAAGGGCCCGTGACATCCTGAGGGAGACCGGGATTCCGCGGGGAGGTGCTACTGTAAACATCCTGCCGGGAGACTACGAGAGGCAGACGACGCTTGAGCTAACCGAGGAGGACTCCGGAACTGCGGACGGCCGGGTGATCTACACCTCCTTTGGAGGCCGTGTCCGTCTTCTTGGCGGTCGGACCGTGTCTGGATTTGTACCCGTCTCGGAAGAAAGCATCCGGCGAAGGCTCCGGAGAGATGCAAGGAAATTCGTCATGGAGCTGGATCTGCGAAAATGGGGGATCTCCGACATCGACAGGCTTCGGTCCCGCGGATTCGGCCGCTCTACCAGTCCCTCCCACATGGAGCTCTACTTTGGCGGGAAGCGTATGGTTCTGGCCCGGTGGCCAAACGAGGCTTACGCAAAGATCACGACGGTCGCGGAGGAGGTGTCGATCGGAGATAGAGGTCAATTCGGGCGGCTGGAGTCCGGATTCATCTTCAAGAGCGACAGGCCCGCTGGCTGGGAGACTCTGGATAACGTCTGGGTTCACGGCTACTGGGCCTACGACTGGGCCAACACCTATGAACAGATCGACTCCATCGATCCCCATACGGGACTGGTCAAAACTCGGCCTCCCCACGGCATGTATGGCTTCAAGGCGGGGCAGAGGTTCTACTTCTTGAACGTGCTGGAGGAGCTCGACTCCCCGGGGGAGTACTACATCGACGACGATTCGGGCAAGCTATACTTCTGGCCCCCAGAGGACCCGGGAGTCTCCGAGGCGGCAGTATCGATCCTGGGCACGCCCATCATTCGAATGGATGGAGTCTCCAATGTGACTATGCGGGGCCTGACCTTTGAGTACGGAAGGGGCAACGGGATCGAGGTCCACGGGGGGGAGTCCGTCAAGATCGCAGGATGCAACCTGAGGAACCTCGGCAACAACGGGATAGTGGTCGATGGAGGCATGCACCATCAGATATGCTCGAGCGATTTTCACGATCTGGGCGATGCGGGAATTCGCATTAGTGGGGGTGATCGAAAGGCCCTTATTCCCTGCAACCATCTAGTGGAAAACAACCATATATGGCAAATCGGGCAGTGGTCCCGAAGCTATCAGCCCGCAGTTCTGCTGGACGGAGTTGGTATGAGGGTCTCCCACAACCTGATACATGACGGACCCCATAACGCCATACAACTTTCAGGCAACGACAACGTGGTCGAATACAATCACATTCACCACGTCTGCGGTGAATCCGGGGATGTGGGTGCCTTCTACATGGGGAGGGATTGGACCGAGCGGGGTAACGCGGTACGTTACAACTACTTCCACGACACCCAGGGGGGAGCAGGAATGGGTTCAATGGCTGTCTACCTCGACGACTGCGCCAGCGGAACCGAGGTCAAGGGAAACGTCTTTCTCAGGTGCACCAGGGCGGCATTCATAGGCGGAGGCCGGGACAACCTCGTTGCCGGCAATATCTTCATCGACTGCGAACCGGCTGTGATGATCGACGGCCGGGGTTTGGACAAGACGCCGCACTGGCACAAGATGGTGTACGTTACCATGAAGGAGCGCCTTGAGGCCGTAGATGGATGGTACCTACCCTACAGCGAGCGATACCCTCACATACTGGATCTCAAGCCCTACTATGCCGACGATGCCGGCGTACCACCCGAGGGGAACGCCATCGTTAGCAACATCTGCTCTGGAGGCAAGTGGCTGACCATCCACTGGCACGCCGAGCATGAGATGGGGCTGGTCAGGGATAATCTGGTATCAAAGGATCCTTTGTTTCTGGACCCTGACAGGATGGATTTTCGCCCCAGGGAGGACTCCCTTGCATATCCTCCGGGCTTCAAGGCGATACCTCTCCAGCAGATCGGGACCTACGCGAGCGATGACAGGGCACTTACTGATTCAGGGAGCGATCCCTGATCTTTGCCGTCTGGGTTCCCTCAATTTTCGTGGTGCCCATGAAATGACGACACCCTCAGGACCCGGCGATCCTAATTATGTACCTCTTCAGGTCCACAGAGCTTTGCGCATGTTCTTTCTGTAAAGCAACAGATGTGGCATGGACCCTCGAGGAATGTTCAAGCTTCCCTCGTCATACGTAGAAATTCGTGCTGACCACTGTTGGTATCCTTCGTAAGTACTTCATCAACTTCAAACCCGGATTTCCTGTAAACATTGATTGCACGTCGGTTGAAAGTGGCGACGTCCAGCACAAAGGTCTTCGCGTTATACTTTTTCCTAGCAAAATCAAGCCCTGCTTCAAAAAAGGCATGACCAAGTCCCTTTCCAGTCAAGTCCGGTCTCAATCCTAGTCCGATGATGACCACATCTTTCTCCTGATCAAAGCAGAAAAACCCCACCAAATCTTCCTCATTATCGGTCACTGAATAATACCGATCATGCCGACTACAGGGATTCAACAATTCCTCTAGGTCTTGGGAATCCTGTTCCATATCATAGAATCCATAGGCACCTTCATAGTTCCAACCTGCAATAACTCGAGCGCAGACATCATTCATTGGTTGGAATTCGAACTCCATTCTCTTGGTTCTCCTTCATAATAGTCCTGGTCTTGTCACTTAATACTGTAGATAGAACCATCGGTATCGGACTTATGACCCCTGATAGGTATTGTAAGTTTGCTTGGTTCGGTAAGATTTATCACTGATATTCACTATCCAGTTTCGGCTTTGGGGAAGGTTTCTCCATCTCTTGTTTTTCTAGGCTGAAAAGGACAGAGGGGCATGATGGGGGCTGATGATCCGGTAAGTCGATAGGTTACCCTGTCAGCGACTTTCTTTAGGGAACCTGAAGAAGCATTGTGAGTTGGTAAAAAATGTCTTATCTAGAAAGTATGGTATGTCCCTGGACTGGTTGTGGAGGATCCATTCGGAAAATCTCGACCGGGCTGGAGCACGATAATGGATGGGTATGCAATATATGTGGCGAGTTCTTCGCATCCACGGAGGATTACCAGGCTAAACTGCGGAAAGAAAACGAGTGGGCCGAAGCTTGGATCAATTGGAGCGAGAAGGGGGAGCATGAAAGCGGGGGAATCGGACTGGAAGAGACCGGTAAGGTCAAAGAGCATGATATCGAAAAGATCAGTGTTGAGGAAGATATCGAACAGGTTGCAGTTGCAGAATAGAACTGGATCGGATCGATAGTTTGATGGGTGTTGTTTTGACGAGTCTACCCATAGCGCCGGTTGGGAGGATTATTAGGAATGCTGGGGCTGATCGGGTTAGTGGATCAGCTGCAAGGGCCTTGGCCGAGGTTCTTGAAGAGCGTGGAACTGAAGTTGCTTTCAAGGCCTGCAAAGTGGCCAAGCATGCGGGTAGAAAAACAGTGAAAGCCGAAGACATCGACCTGGCAGTCTGATAAACCCCGGGAAGGGGGTTCGGGTGATAACCCTGGCCACATCTTCGCCGGACCCGGTGGCCGGCGATTTTTTTAACTAGCCGGGGGGTATCTCATCATCCTCAATGTAGCGAGGTAAATGGCTACCTATGGGATTAAAAAGCCTGGTGGTCGTGGGTTGGGGTGTTTATTCTCCACCGGCCTCTTTTTCCGCGGGTTTCTTTTCTTCTGCAGGTTTCTTTTCTTCTGCAGGTTTCTTTTCTTCTGCAGGTTTCTTTTCTTCTGCAGGTTTCTTTTCTTCTGCAGGTTCCTTCTTTTCCGCGGGCTTCTCCTCTTGCTTGACGGATGGCTGTTTGAGGTTGAGTTCGATCTCGAAGGAAGATACATTCGTCTGACTTCCATCCTCCCTTTTCACTACCTCAGTCCCCAGCCTGATATCCTTGTATACGATATCGGGAAGGAAACGGTTCTTGGTCACCTCCACGACATCTACAGCGGTGCTTATAGCTCGGCCCCTTGCCTTCACAACTACATTCTCGACTTTTGCTGCGTTGAACTGTGTCACGATTGCCAGTACATAGTTCATCAATGGCTTGCTTCCGATATACACTGAGTTTCTATCCATTTCGTGTCCCCTTTTTTCTGCTCATATGCTTTTCTGAATAAGTTCCAGAGAGTATCTGGTGGTATGTATTAGATCACATGACTTAAGTAAGTGCCCTTTCAAGCCCAATTGCTGGTTAACAGGTGATTTACCTGGAGAGCCATCAGATATCATGGTTATGAGAAGACCGGGCTTCGAGCGATGTTTATCGATATGGGAGGGAGACACCCACAGTAAGTCCGCATCAGAATCCGCAGTCTCCTTTAATTGGAGGCTTTCATCTGAGAAGTTGGACAATCTCACGCTTTCAGATGATTGAGTATTCATCTTCCCCCCCCCCCCATTCCGGGCATCATCCTTCTTTGTGGAATGTTCCATGGGATTCCACCAAACTTGGGCAGATACCTTGAACAATTAGGCAAGTAACTCGGGAGCCTTCAAACGATCATTCAGTCGTTAGGGTTCTTTGGGTGAGGGAATGGCTGGTAATCGTACTTGGGGTAGGGCGCTTTGATATCTCGCAGGTGAGCAACCGTGTCCCACAGTCCAGCTGCGTCCAGGGGTTCGACCCGGTAGATGCATACGCCATCAGCTCCGGCTGCCATGGCGTGCTGGTACCCTTCGCGGAGAAGTTCTGGTTTTTGGAGGCCGCCTCTCATGGCCAGGCTCGAAAGAAGCGTGTAGTCTTTCTGATCGCTCAGGGTCTCACGAATGGCTCGCGTTCCACGCCAGATCATATCCGGCGCCTTGTAGATCATAGGGCACAGCGTGTCCACCACTCCCTCCTGTATCCAGGAGCGCCAGTCACGGAAGTCGATTCGAAGGTCCTTCGAGATCCAGCCGCCAGTGCAAGCGCTGATCTCCATCTGCTTTCCATTTCGCCTGGGCAGCGCTTCCCGGATCTCCCGTATCGTCTGAGTGACGGAAGCGGCGCGGTAGTGCATCCACTCCGGGTTGTTATTCGGGATCTCAAATGGGTCCAGCCCCGTCTTCTGCTTGAAGCCCTCGACCATCGCTGGCGCATATCCGAGAAGGTTCACTCCATTACAGTCCTGGATGAACTCATCCCCTGGAAAACGGATGTAGTCAAGCATGATCCCGTCGATGGGAAACTCATTTGCCAACGCCACATGCGTGTCGACGAAGAACTGCCTCACCTCGGGATACGCGTAACTGTACATCCGGCCTGATGGGTGATCTTGAACAGCGAAGTTGCCCGGTTTACCATCGCGGGACCGCTCACAGAACTCATCTGCATAATCGTTCAACCAGTAGTCCTCTTTCATAAACGTCGGAAGCAGGAACACGGGTAGGTAGGGATGAATTTCGAGGCCTAGTTCATGCGCCCTGTAACACGCTTTGGCCATCGCGTCCAATCCCTCGGTCGGTTCCGGGAAAGCCGGATGGGTTGTACAGCCGGGAGAGATCGACGGGTAGACTCGGTCGATTCCGTGTTCCGCACAGAGTTCAAGATGGTGAAGGTCCAGACCTGACCATATGGCAATCGTGATGCGTTTGTCAGACATTTCTGTGCCTTTCTCCAAGTAAAGATATTTCGAATTGCGTTAATTACTTTTTGGCCATCTTCTATCGCCCACCAAGTCCATCGGGGATGAATAGGGCTTGGCCCCAGTATTGGTCGAGTGATTAAATCACCCGTTGAATATTTTTATAGGATCTAATGGAGATTTGTTCTTCCACTTATTAATCCAGTCCGACAAGATATGCTATCCACATCCCCAGAACACAAAATCTGATTTATGGTTTCATTTAATAGGGGCCGAAAGTACCAGAACCTCTGGGGGGCTTATCTCTGCTCTTGCTTTGTGCAGCCCCCTCTATGGAGAATAGAACATTGAGTGACGGAAATAGAAGCAACTTCAGCAGCTTCGGCAGAGCTCCTAGAGAGATGACCAAGGTCACCTGCTCTGATTGTGGGGAGGAATGCGAAGTTCCTTTCAAACCTACAGAGGGACGCCCTGTCTACTGCCAAGAATGCTATAAGAAGCATAGGCCACCTAGAAGGTACTAGAGCCAAAACAGCGGATCAGCGAACGGGAGAAGGAATTCATAGACCCAAGGGCCTTGCTTTCATTTCTCTTTCATTAGGGTATGTGATGTGTAAAACCACATAGAGTAAGGTTTTACCTGATATCCTCTATATGATCCAGAACTTCAACAACAACGTCCGTATCTTGCTCCTTGAGCATAATACGGACAACCTTTTTTTCATATAAAGCCTGAAGGTAATAAGATCTGTTTTTTCGTTCCCTAGTCGGCTTGACATGACTGTCAATGTCGAAGCCAATGTGGGGCATATCGGGGCTTGATTGAGGTGCCGGAACCAGTCTCGGATCAGGTTCCAACATCGAGGTCCAGATTTTCTACTATGTCTTTGTAACGGGTCCGGACGGTTACTTCTGTGACTCCTGTAACTTGAGAGATCTCTATCTGTGTGCGGTTTGTATCCTCGAGGACACAGGCGGCGTAAATAGCAGCTGCCGCAATTCCAACGGGTCCTTTCCCAGAGGGCATTCCCAGACCGATCATCTTTTTCAACAACTCAACTGCTTTTATCTCAACGGTTCCGGGAAGACCTAACCGGCTGGTGAAGCGGGGTATGTAATCTATCGCGTTTACGGGTGGGAGATGTATCCCGAGGCTTTTAACGATTTTTCGGTAGCTCTTTCCTATCTCTTTCTTCTTATGCTTTGTGACTCCCGCTATTTCTAGGAGGGTTCTGGGCACGCCGTATTGTCTGCACGATATGTAGATCGCCGAGGCTGTGGAGCACTCAGTCGATCTTCCACGGGTTAACCCGTTTTCGACCACGCTTCGATAAATCATAGATGCTCCCTCCCTGACATTTCTTGGTAGGTCGAGTTGATCGGCAACCCGGTCAAGTTCTGAGAGAGAGTTTGACAAGTTCCTCTCGACATGGGAGTTGGTCTTGAATCTCCTGTCCCACTTCCTAAGCCTCTGTATGCGGGTTCTTGACTGGGGTGAGAGTTTGGATCCCCTGGAGTCGTAATCACTGTGGTCGATCATGGTTGTGAGACCCCTGTCGTGTATGAGGTATGTCGATGGGGGTCCGTTGTGTTGCCTTGCCAGTCTCTGCTCGGCGTCGAATCCTCTCCAGTCCGGGCCAAGATCAGCTATTTTCTCCTCGATCACCAGGCCACAGGATTTGCAGACGATCTCCCCCCGTTTATAGTCATTGAAATGTTTAGCAGATCCGCATTCTGGGCACCGAATATCTCCCTCGATCTCAAGAATGTCTGAAGGATTCCTCGAGTCAGGGACTGTCAGCACATTATATCCCCTAATCCAGTTCAGTTATGCTCCTGTATCCGAGAACTATCTCATCTTTTTGGGTGTTCCTCGCCGGATCTATCTTTTTTCGACATGTACCAATGCCCGCCTCTGCCTTTGCTCACTTTCTTCCCATGATACCTTGCATGGTCCGTGTATATGTATGACCGTCTTTCTCCATCCTGTTCAGATTTTTCCATTGAAACCAATTCCTCGATATTTGTACCCTTCGACAAGTCCTGATCTGGATTGTAGTGTACTTCTTGCTCAGATTTGCCTGCTCAGAGGTGTAACCCTCGAACATTCCGTCCTACAAAGAGTCGGCCTAATTGCCTATTTGGGTAAAAGCGGGAAACCGTACATCTGTATCCGTTAAATGAGAACCGTGGATGATGGATGGATGATTTCGCCCTTTTAGGAAGCTAGCTGCACATCTACACTCGACGGTTATCTCGGTAGAGTAATAAAGCTATCCCTAGTGTTACGGAATCGAGCTAGTCTTCTGCGTCCGTGGTCATTATCGTGTGTCCATACAGCCGGGGGAGTTGAAATGTCACGTAGTCGCCACGCTTTTCCCCTGGTTGGTCTTGTTCTGTTTGACGGGGTAGACGACCTTTAAGGCATCTCCACCGATTAGGTCTCGCCCGGCTGGGGAATCATCTGTATCCAGACGATCTGGTCAACGCCGAGGCCGATGTGCCAGTTAAGGTAAGTCTCGGCGCATAGACCTTTGAAATCATCGGCCCTACTGGCAATGCGGGGCCTGAACCTCCTGAAAACTCAGAGCAGAACTAGGACTCGCACGCATCATACCTCCATCTTCAACCAGACACACCAAATAAGGACAATCACTCAACCAGACTGATCTGACTAGAACGACCCCTACAACACCAAGATCCGGGGGCATCCCCCCAATCACAAACACCCCGGTTAAACCCACAAACACGACCAACTAAGGACCCACACCATTAGGGCAACACTAGCAATAACCTTTTTACCCGCCCAGACCAGGCGAAAACTGTCGCTCCCCCCACCAATTCCATGACTTTTTTTCATAGGGGTAAATCCGGGTGCCACACCATTTCCCCTGCGAATCCTGTCGGATAATGTCAATCCGAACCTAGAATAAGGTGGGCCCGCGGGGATTCGAACCCCGGACCTTTCCCTGGTGATAATACCACCATCCGGTTATCAGCCGAACGCTCTAACCAAGCTGAGCCACGGGCCCTTGCTGCGGGCTCGAAGATCTCAATAAAAAATGTTCCCATGGGCGGAGCGGACCATCTATAATAGCTATAAACCCGAAATGATGGCCTGCTCACATGGAAATCGATGACATCAAGAGGTCCATAAGAACGGTACCAGATTTCCCAAAGAAGGGAGTGATGTTCAGGGACATAACTACCCTGGTCCGGGACCACGCTGTTTTCAAGTTCACCATTGAGAGGCTGGCTGAGATATTCCGGGAGGACGAGGTGGACGTCGTGGTGGGTATAGAGTCAAGGGGATTCATTATAGGGGCACCACTGGCACTGGAGCTCGGGGCGGGTTTCGTCCCTGTTAGGAAGCCGGGGAAGTTGCCCTACGAGTCAATCAGGAATGACTACGACACCGAGTACAGCACGGATTCAGTCGAGATGCACGTTGATGCAATAGAGCCGGGGCAGCGGGTACTCATGGTCGACGACCTTATCGCCACCGGGGGGACGATGAAGGCCTCCATCGAGCTGGTGGAGAGACTTGAAGGTGAGATAATAGGGGTCGCCTTCGTAGTTGACCTACCGGACCTCCACGGGAAGGAGAAGCTCGAGGGCTACAGGGTGGTGACACTGGTCGAGTTCGGGGGAGAGTGAGGGAGGCATAGAATTTAAGAAAAGGGGCATGCCAAGGTGGGAGGATGGGCCGATAGCTCAGCCAGGTAGAGCACCGCCTTTGGGGATGCCCCCGGGCAACCCGGCGAGCGCACGGCGGGGGCCGCGGGACAGGTTCGAGTCCTCGGCCTGCGCGAATTCAACTCCCGCTCGGTCCATCCCATTAAATCTCCTCATCCCCGGGCTGGTACTACTTCTACTGGTTCAGGGGGTACATGGCCGAACGGACCCCCAGACCGGGAGGGTCAGGGTCCTGTTTTTGGGGGAGGTGGCCTGGACCAACGATCTCTTCCTCGGGTGGCTTGCGGCAGAGCCCCAGTTCGTTTTCACCAGGGTTCCCCTGGACATAGAGTGGATCTCCCTGAAGGAGGCCAAGCGCTTCGCCAGGATCTACCTTCCGAGGAGGAAGGGTGACCTTTCCGAGGCCTATGACGTGTCGGTATTCGAGGATTTCTCCCCTGACGTCCTGCCCATCTCTATACTTGAGTGGTTCGAGGAGGCAATTTTTGGTGGCTTGGGCATCGCCCTGATAGAGTACGTGAACTGGGGGGGAACCAACGACATTCCCAAGTGGATGACGCTGGAGTTCTACAAGGTCTGGCCTGCCGAGACCGTGATGAACGACGTGAACGCGGCCCAGGGGAGAACCTACTACCGGGTCCTGAACGAGGACGGCCCACTCCAGCTTCCGGGGATAGAGGGAACGCCCATGAACCGGGGCCACCACGGGGACATGAAACCCAGGGAGGGCTCCACGGTGGAGGCCCAGTGGAGGGGCAGGAAGACGCCTGCCATGGTGACCTCGAGCTACGGAGTTGGAAATACACTCCAGCTCGGGCATGGCTGGGACAACATCCCCGACGAGCCTAGGATCCACTACCCTTACCTGATGGACCTGATCTTCAACCAGATGTTCTATATAGCGGATCTTAGCTACCCCGAGGACCTGGAACTCGTTCACGCCCTGCGGACCATGTTCGTCTCGTACGAGGACCGCAGGAAGGCGACAATGTCGGTGCTGGACTTCGTCGAGATGTTCGGGGCCAACCCCGCCAGGCCGGTGGACAGGCTGGACGACATCGAGGTCAGGCACCTTGAGGCCTCCAGTCTGTATCTGACCCAGGACTTCGAGGCGGCCCGTGAGGTGCTCACACCGCTCCTGGGGGAGTTTGCGGAGGTGGACGTGGAACTGATGCGGGCAAAGGAAAGGGCGCTTTTCTGGGTCTACCTTGTCGAGTGGCTGGCCGTGAGCGCTACCAGCATGATATGTGCCGTGATCCTATGGACCCTGATGATAAGGAGGAGGCTCTATAGGACTGTATCAACAACGAAGGCACTCTAGCCGTGCCTACGCCTCGAGCCAGTTCTCCCTTCGCCCGATCTGGGCGATCTTGACGAAGAAGGAGCATATGATGATGCCGACGAGGGCCGTGAAGACCAGTGGTGTGAGGCTCTCGGCGGGGCTGACTATGAAGTCCAGGGCCCTTCGCAGTACAATCAGGAATATGATCATGGAGGTGCCGATGACCAGGTAGTTCCACATCCTTACGTCCTTGACGAAGAACTCGTCGATCATCTTGCCGAATATCGTTAGGACGACGATGGATATCATGAATGGGAAGGCAGTGTTGTAGAGGTCCAGCAGCAGACCCGAGTTCAGCGCTTCGGCCTCCAGGAGCTCGTAGACCAGCATCGCGACCGCCACTATACCCAGGAGTATGGATGTGATGTAGCTGTAGAATGTAAGCCGGCCCTCGGACCCGGCCTCCCTGATGGTCTGGTAGGTGTCCATGGCGTAGTCCATCATTGCCGAGAAGTGCCTGTCCAGTCCGAAGCCTATCATGGAGAGGTAGCCACCGACCAGCAGTATAACTGCCACGGGGGCGACCCACCATTCTGCATTATAGATGCTGGCGATTGAGAATATTACCAGCCCCAGGCCAGGGAGGCCTAGGAAGATCCTGGCCCTTGCCGGGTCGGAGACTATCTCGGAGAGGTAGCGGGTGATGATCAGGTAGGTCTCCTCGAGCTTCTCTGACTGCTTGACGACGACCCTCTCGGTAGCGGTTATGTTGGCCTTGTCCTTGATCAGGGGAATAATCTCCTCGTCTTCCATACCGTCGGAGACGAAGATCGTCTCATCGGGCCTGAGCTCCTCGATGACCTCCTCGAGCTGCCGGGATATCTTGATGTCGGACTCGACGCCGACGTCGTGGTGGCCGGTTAGGGTGACGATCTCGACCTGGACGTCCTCCCCCCTCTTCAGGCCGTCCTCGTATATCTGGTCGGCCAAGCCTACGGCTCGCAGAATCGAGTTAACGTCGCTGTCCTCCGCGTCAACGAGACCGAGGGATGTTGCAGCATCGAGGTTGGGGTCCCTGCCTATTATGGGTCCCTTGATGTGGGCCTTCCGTCCCAGGTCATTATCCCGATCGACGCAGAGGACCATGATCTTCTTCAAGTCCTCCGCCTGACCGTTTTACAATAGGCTTGAAAATTTGATAAAGGTTTCTTAACCTTGTCATCCAGAACCGCGACCTGCCCGCCTGATTCTGTCCTCCATCCTCTCCCTGCCGATCCTCGCCAAGTCATCCTGAATTTCCTCGACCATCTCCGGTCGAATCTCAGAGCCATCCTGGTCCACCAGGAGCTCGTAGATGGAGGACATGAAACCGAAGAAGTCCCCGGACTCCACCATGATTCCCCTGGCAGTCCTGGCCTCCTCCTCGGAGGTGAACCCGACGGCCACCCGTCCCTCCCCTATGATGAGGCTGATCGCCGGAACCCGGGACATGTTCCTGACCCTGATGTTCGGGTGCCTCCCGGAGAGGCAGAACTCCACGAGATTTTCCGCCGCGCGCCTTGCCTCAACCACCGAGGATTTTGCCCTGCCAAGTATCTCGTCTTTGGTGTACTCGAACGGGATGAGGTAATCGACCTGGATTGACCCCGCCGCGGCCCTCTGGATGATTGCGTTCCTGTAGTCCTCGAGCAGCTGCTCGGGGCCCTTCTCACGGGACCAGGGAAGGAGGAGGGCGGAGGTCCTTGATATTATCATGGCGTGGCTTGAGGATCTGATGATCTCTATCATGGCCCTGACGTACTGGGCGCGGTCCTTGAGCATGCTCAGCCTCGGGAGAAGAGAGGCGTACTCGGACCTCTTGGCCTCCTCGATGGTTCTCTCTAGCTGGGCCAGCGACCCCTCGACAGCCTCCCTCCTGGCCCTGGCCAGTTGGTCGAGGAACTCGTCAACGGGCCGGAGGGAGAAGCTCTTTGGCCTGCTGCCTATCGTGTCTACCACCGAAATCTCCTCCAGTCTCTTGAGATAGGTGTAGATCTTCTCCCGGGGTATTCCCACCTCCCTTGCGAGGGCGGGGGCGGTGAAGTATCCCCTGCCCCTCTCCCTCAGGGAGGTTGCCATGTGAACGACGATCTCCGCCTCCTTGGGGGCAAGTCCGAGGTTCATTAGGAGCTTGAGATCCAGCATGTCCATTGAGAGGACCGGGATCATGAAATAGCTTTCGTAACCGTTACAACGGTTGTAAAAATCCGAAAAGAATTATTAAAACAACCGCCCAGCCAAGGTTGGGAATCGACTTGAAGAAGAGGGTCTTCGGAGCCGGCGGCATGACCATGGTGGAGAAGCTGCTGGCATGGTCATCCGGGCGACCCAGCGTCAGGCCCGGTGAGATAGTGGAGGGATCCCTAGACCTCGTGCTCATGAACGACGTGACGGGACCCCTGGCGATCGAGCAGTTCAAAAAAATTGGCGTGGATGACGTTTTCGACAGGCGTAAGATCGCCCTTGTCACCGACCATTATGCCCCGAATAAGGACATAAGGTCGGCGGAGCAGTGCAAGATCCTTAGGGATTTCTCCGCGGAGAAGGGCATCGAGAACTACTGGGAGATCGGTAGATGCGGCATTGAGCACGTGCTCCTGCCGGAGTCCGGCCTGGTCCAGCCTGGGATGTCAATAGTGGGAGCGGATTCTCACACATGCACATACGGTGCCTTCGGGGCCTTTGCCACCGGAATCGGCTCCACGGAGGCGGCGGTGGCCATGGCAACTGGGAAGTGCTGGTTCCGGGTACCGGAATCCCAGCTCCACGAGGTCAACGGCAGCCTGGGCAGGATGGTGACGAGCAAGGACGTCATACTTACGATAATCGGCCGAATCGGCGTCGAGGGCGCCTCCTACATGTCCATGGAGTTCTCCGGCAGTGCGGTGGATTCGATGAGCATGGACAGCCGCGCTACGATGAGCAACATGGCGATTGAGGCGGGGGCGAAATGCGGCATAATCGAGCCCGATGAGAATACCTGCAGTTACGTTGGGGAGAGGATCCAGGACCCCATCCAGGCCGAGAATCTCCACAGCGATGGGAACTGCGAGTACAGCTCCAGACAGGTTTACGATGCGGGAGAGATTGAGCCGGTCGTTGCGATTCCTCCCCTCCCATCCAGTGTCCGGCCCACCACCGAGATAAGCGGGGTCAATATCGACCAGGCTTTCCTGGGATCATGCACGAACGGGAAGCTCGAGGACCTAGCTCTGGCCGCGGAGATCATGGGTAGCGAGGAGGTCCACGACGGGGTTAGGATGATAGTCATACCCGCAACTTGGAAGATATACAGAGAGGCGATGGACCTGGGATATTTGGAAACCTTCCTGGATGCCGGCGCCTGCGTGTCCTGCCCGACATGCGGCCCGTGCCTGGGGGGACACATGGGCGTCCTCGCGGAGGGGGAGAGGTGCATAAGCTCAACCAACCGCAACTTCGTCGGGAGGATGGGGAGCACGAAGTCGGAGGTCTATCTGGCCTCCCCGGCCACCGTGGCGGCGAGTGCGATTACCGGAGAGATAACTGACCCGAGGACGATCTAGATGATTAGGGGAAAGGCACACCTGTTTGGCGACGACGTAAACACCGATGTCATTATACCGGCAATGTACCTCAACACCCACGATCCCGAGGTTCTGGGAAAGCACGCAATGGAGGGCATTGACCCCGACTTCCCGGACAGGGTCGAGGCCGGGGATCTGATCGTGGCCGGGACCAACTTCGGGTGCGGGTCCAGCAGGGAGCATGCCCCGATCGCGATCAGGTCATCTGGCGTCTCGGCGGTGGTGGCGAAAAGCTTTGCCCGCATATTCTTCAGGAATGCGATTAATGTTGGGCTTCCAGCCATCATCTCCGACATTCCCGGGGTTGAGATCGGTGATGAGCTCGAGGTCTCCCTCGAGGCTGGTGAGATAAGGAATCTCACCAAAAATGAGGTTTGCCGCTTCGATCCCCTGCCGGATTTCCTGCAGGTTATTCTAAACGACGGCGGTCTTCTGGAACACACGAGGAAAAAAATGGGCTGATGTCATGTACAAGATAGCGGTGGTCAGGGGCGATGGAATAGGACCAGAGATAATCGAGGAGGGCCTGAAGGTCCTCAGGGCGGCCTCGGAGGTATCTGGCCCGGAAATGGAGTTCCTGGACGTGGAGGCCGGGGGTGAGGTCTACCTGGAGAGGGGGGAGGTAATTCCCGACGATTCCATGGACCTGATGGACGAGTCCGACGCGATATTCTTCGGTGCCGTTGGCCTCCCCGCGGACAGGCTCGAACCCGGCATCGCCGAGGGTGCGATCTTCCGGATCCGCTTCTCCTACGACCAGTACGTCAACCTCAGGCCGACCAGGCTCTACCCCGGCCTCGAGGACTTCACCCCGGTCAGGCCCGATATCGCCTCGAGGGGCGTCGACATGTTGATAGTCAGGGAGAATACCGAAGGTCTTTACTCGAGGCAGGGGGGTATCCTCCGTGGTGAGACTCCACAGGGTGGGGATGCGGCGACGAACGTGATGATCTACACCAGGAAAGGCGTTGAGAGGGTGGTTCGCTACGCCTTTGAACTCGCGAAGAGGACAGGGAGGAAGAGGGTCACCAACGTGGACAAGGCGAACGTCCTCGACTGCAGCCGGTTCTGGACCTCAATATTCGACGAGATCGCAGGGGAGAACCCCGGGATGGAGACTGACCACGCCTACGTGGACGCCTTCACCCAGTGGGCCATCAGGAACCCCTCCTGGTACCAGGTGGTGGTGACGGAGAACATGTTCGGCGACATTATCTCCGACCTCGTCGCCCCCCTGGCTGGATCCCTTGGCATGATGCCGGGTGGTAACATCTCCCCCGGCGGGAAGTCGATGTTTGAGCCGATCCACGGCTCCGCCCCAAAACACGCCGGGAAGAACGTGGCAAACCCGATTGCAACGATCCTGGCGGCAAAGATGATGCTCGAGGAGGCCTTCGGGGAGATGAAGACGGCGAACCTGATCGAGGATGCTGTGATGGATGTAATCGCCGCGGGAGAGGTCAGGACCTACGATATCTCGGGGAAAAGCCCGGGAGAGGCGGCAAGCACCTCCCAGATGGGCGATGCAATAGCCGGGGCGGTCAGGAGGCTGGGACGTCAGCCCTGACGGACCCTTCTCTTGACGTTCGTGTCCCTCGAGGCCAGGATCCTCAGAAGGTCCTCGAAAGACTGGTCGTCCGCAAGGACACGCTGCAGGTATACACCGGTCCTGCCGACCGAGTCCCTTCTGGAAAGTACATCAACTCTCTCCTTAACGGTGGCGATCCCAACGCCCACCGTCTTCGCAGCCCTTGACTCCATCCCCACGATGCTGGTCTCAAGGTGGCCCCCCTCGGTGGGCTCGATCAGCATGAGCCGCTTGTCAATCCCGGGAACGCGGAGTCCGCACTCCATCGAGTCCAGGTCAATGGATCCGCCGAACTCGTAGAACTCCTCCTCCTGAGGGTTGGGCTTGACCAGGGGGAACGTGACCGAGAGGTCGTCCTCGAGGTAGATATGTCCCTTTATCAGGTGCCAGGGCGTTGCCTGGACGATCTCCCTTCGGACGAATGTGTAATCACGGAGGGCAAGCTCCACGGCGAAGGAGGGAACAGTGTGGTCGATGACGATGTCAACGTCACTGCCCCTGTGCACGTCCCCCCTGGCCAGGCTCCCGTGGACGATGGGAGAGTGGTCACGCAGTGCCCGCATTGGGGGAGCCGCGGCCTCCCTTTTCAACCAAAGGGTTTTCCATCGGGACTCATCGTATTCGACGGTCCTGACCGTTGGGGTGCTCGCGGTCTTTTCCCTTACCACCTGACCAGCCTAGCCGGACTTGAGCTCGTTACCTATTAATCTGAGAACGTCCTTCCAGGCCGCGTAGAAGCCCTTCTCGTCCTCGGGCGCGAAGGGAGTATTCCTGCGATCCCTGAACTCGGCCTGGATCTGCTTCCGGGTCTTGGCGAGCATACCGCCCTTTACCGTCTTGTAGATCAGGGAGTCGACGTTCTTCTCGAAGTAGGCGGTCCTCATGCCGACGAGGGCTTTCCTGTAGCCCCTTCCGAAATTGTTATCCTTGAGCTTGATGGATTCGAGGGCCGAATCGGCAGATCTGCTGTCATCCCCTACCAGGGCTGAAACGAAGCTCTTGAGGGCATCGATGTTGCCCGATCCTCCGGCAAGTCTTTTCGCGGCCATTTAACCAATTGCCTTTAAGTATGGGCTCATAAAAATCTAAGCGGGTTGAAGGCCAAAAGGCTGCCGCTGGGCAAGCTGGATCCGGGTTTTCTCAATAGATCAGTGCTATCCCGCTTGCCACCTGCCGGCAGGGGAGTCCTCGTGGGCCCTGGAATAGGCGAGGACTCGGCGATACTGGACCCCGGTGAGGGCTGCGGC
>Ga0180433_10001094_pt1 | contig 45914 bp, 41 predicted proteins | sample SS_ome_8_FD_132980 | JGI IMG/M metagenome (GOLD analysis project Ga0180433, IMG submission 132980) | Hypersaline lake sediment archaeal communities from the Salton Sea, California, USA - SS_1_D_1 metaG | ecosystem: Environmental > Aquatic > Non-marine Saline and Alkaline > Hypersaline >...
ACAAGATACAAGAAACAAGATACAAGAAACAAGATAAAAGATAATATGTCAGGAGCTAAATATTATGAGTCAAAAAGTTTATTACTCAATATTTAATACAATACTTGACTGACGTTATTTTAAATATTAGTAAATAAGGAGCGGGGTTATGAAACGTTTAGGTATGATAGTTTTTGTTTTTTTGTTCATTATTATTACCTCTTTTAGTTATGGGCAAGAAAAGGAATTAACTGTGGATGAATGTGTAGAAATCGCATTGCAGCAGAATCCAGATATAATCATGAGTGAGTTTTCCTATAAAATTGCCGGGAAAGAGGTAACAACATCTCTGGCTAATCTTTTGCCGAATATTAATGCTGATCTGAGTTATTATCATTCAGTGCGAGGACCTTCTTCCAGATTAAAGATTGATCCCAGAACAGGAATTCCGGTTCCGGTGCAACCCTTTGAGATAAAATCCTGGTCTTCAAATGTTGGTCTTTCAGTCAATGAAACTCTTTTTAATGGAGGATCTAATATCTATAATATAAAAAGAGCTATGGCGTCCAAGCAGAGTTCAAAATTTAATTTAAAATTAACCAAACAAAATACAATTTTAATAGTCAAAGAAAGATATTATAATCTCCTAAAAGCTGAAGCACTCTTAGAAGTAGCTGAGGAAACCTTGAAATCCTCTGAAGAATCCTATAAAAGAGCACAGGTTCTGTTTGAAGTAGGCAAGGCCCCAAAGTCTGATGTGCTTAAAGCCAAAGTACAGTTAGAAAATGACAAACTTTCATTGATTACAGTTGAAAACGATTTGTCTGTTGCCCGTGCCAGTTTAAATCATGTGCTGGGATTTGATGTTAATAAAACGATCAAGGTCGTTGAAAAACTTGATATACCTGAATACAGCATTGAGTATGAAAATGTGGTACGTAATGCATCCCAAAATCATCCCAGTTTATTAAAGAATAAATTTGATCTCAAAGCTTCCAAAGCTTCTGTGGGTATGGCAGTAGGTCGTTTTTTACCGTCTGTAAGAGCTTATTATTCCTACTCCTGGGGTAATGAGGATATTAATGAAATTGAAGATATGTTTGATACAGATTACAGCTGGTATCTGGGTATTGGGTTATCAATGCCAATATTTCAGGGATTTTCCCGGGTAGCTGCAGTGAGCAGGGCAAAACTGAATAGAATGTCACAGGATCAAAAACTGGAACAGGTAAAAAGGGATGTTGCTTTGGAAGCCCAGCAGTCATATTTTTATCTTAATCAGGCAAAAAAGAAAATAGGGGTCACTCAGGAGGCGGTAGAATCTGCCGAGGAAGATTTGAGACTGAATAAAGAAAAGTACAGATTGGGATCCGGTACAATGCTCGATTTATTAAATGCTCAGGTTTCATATAGTCAGGCAAAAAGCGATCATATTCAGTCATTGTATGATTATAAATATGCAATCGCCAGGGTTGAAAAAGCCATGGGTGTATTGGTAAAATAACATTAAAACAGGGAGAATGTAAATGCAGAAGAAGAATAAAAAGAAATTGTTTATATTTCTGGGCCTCCTGCTTGTATTGGTGATAATTATCATATTAAATTCTACAAAAAAAGGAGGATATAAATATACAGTTCAGACAGAGAAGGTTGTACGGGGAACTATTACATCATTTGTATCAGGTTCTGCTAAGATCCAGCCAGAAATACAGGTTAAGGTTTCTGCCCGAGTAAGTGCAAAACTTATGGAGCTTGGAGTTGAAGAGGGAGACTATGTTGAAAAGGATCAGTTTTTAGCCCGGCTTAAACAATCAGATTATAAAGCAGCAGTTGAACAGGCAAGGTCTAATTTACGATATGCAGAGGCAGGATATAACAAGGCTGAAAGTGAGTATGAACGCTCTAAAACCTTATACAATGATAACCTGATTTCAGAAGCAGAATTGGAAATTGCAAAATCTTCTTATGAACAGGCAAAGGCACAGGTTGAACAGAACAGAGCTGCTCTTCAGAAGACAAAAGATGATTTATCCGAGACAGTCATATATTCCCCCATGGAAGGGACTGTCAGTAAGTTAAATAAGAAAGTCGGAGAAATGGTACAGGGCTCGCAATTTACCCTGGATGTTATAATGATCATATCGGATCTGACTAAAATGGTGGCCGAAACAGAGATAGATGAAAATGATGTGATTTTTGTATCAGAAAAAGATACTGCTGAAATAAGTGTTGATGCTTATCCTGACACGATGTTCAATGGTATAGTAACAGAGATAGCCAATACCGGAGAAACACAGGGAGCCGGGACTCAGGAAGAAGTGACTAATTTCCTGGTAAAGGTAGCAATGCTGGAAAAACCAGAAGGAATTCGGCCTGAAATGTCTGCTTCAGTAGATATATTAACTGAAACCCATAAAAATACTTTGAAATTGCCGATCCAGTGTATTACAGTACGGACGCCACTGGAACCAGAAGATAAGGGTACAGATAACAATAGTGATACAAAACAAGATTCAGTGCAGGCTGAAAGTACAACTAAATCTTTTAAAAAACCCGAGAAAAGGGAACCGGTGGAAGTTGTTTTTGTGGTTGAAAATGAAATCGCTCATCAGGTACAGGTAAAAACAGGGATATCAAGTGATACAGAATGGGAAATTTTAAAAGGAGTTGAAGAGGGGGATGAAGTAGTAAGCGGAAGTTTTGAAATACTTTCCAAAAAGATCAGTGATGGCGATAAAGTAAAAATTGATAATTCTTTGAAAAGACAATATGTAGAATAAACAAAGAGGATAGATGATATGTTAATTGATATAAATAATTTAATAAAAGAATATCATATGGGTCTTGAAGTTGTTCATGCCTTAAATGGGATAGATCTTGAAATCAACAAAGGAGAATATGTCGCAATTATGGGACCTTCGGGTTCAGGTAAATCGACCCTGATGAATATTCTTGGATGTTTAGATACTCCTACTGCCGGAGATTACAGTTTAAATGATACCAATGTCAGTACAATGGATGATAATGAGATGGCTGAGATCAGAAACAGAGAGATCGGTTTTGTTTTTCAGACATTTAATCTTTTGCCAAGAGCTACAGCTCTTCATAATGTTGAACTTCCTCTTATATACAGTGGAAAATCTGCTTCAGAACGAAAAGAACAGGCAGCAAACACTTTAAAGGATGTTGGTTTGGGAGATCGGATGAATCATCAGCCGAATGAATTATCCGGTGGTCAGCGCCAGAGAGTTGCAATTGCCAGAGCATTGGTAAATAGACCTTCAATTATACTTGCTGATGAACCTACGGGTAACCTGGATACCCGTACCGGAGATGAGATAATGGAAATATTAGAAAAACTTCATGAAGAGGGCAATACAATCATACTTGTTACTCACGAAGAATATATTGCTGAACATTCCGATCGTATAATACGTTTGCGGGACGGAAGAATAGAAAGGGATGAGGCAGATTGATTTTTTGGTATATGGAGATCAGATGAGAACATTTATTGAATTATGGGAAGCTATTAAAATTGCCTGGAGTGCGTTAAGTAAAAATAAATTGCGTGCTTTTCTTACTCTTCTGGGAATTATTGTTGGTGTTACAACTGTTATAGGTATTGTTTCCATTACAGAGGGTTTAGATAAAGCCTTTGGTGAAGAAATATCTTCTTTGGGGTCAAATGTGCTTTATGTGCAGAAGTTTCCCTGGGCTCAGCAGATAGATTGGGATCAAATACGCAACAGAGAAGATATTACCATGGAAGAAGTTAAAGCTCTGGAAGAATATTTAACAATTCCTGCAGCTATTTCTCCTTCTACTCAAACCAGAAGAACTGTTAAGTATAAAAGTGAATTCTTAGAAGATGTTAGTATAACGGGAACAAATGAGGTGAAAACTTCAGATGTTTTTCCTGAATACGGGAGAGACCTGACAGCCATGGATGTGCATCACAGACGGCTGGTGTGTGTGATTGGATGGGATGTTGCAGAAACGTTATTTAAAAATGAGAATCCTATAGGCAAGCGTATTAAGGTTGGTGGGTATAAGTTCAGAATTGTAGGAGTGCTAGAAAAACAGGGTGATGTATTCGGACAAAGTCTGGATCAGGAAGTGAGGATTCCTATAGGGGTTTTCTTTAAGCTTTTCGGCAGTAACCGCAGTCTTACAATTACAGTCAAAGTAGAAAATCCGGAAATGATTGACCAGACCAGAGATCAGATTCGCGGAATATTAAGGAGAGTCAGAAAAGTCGCGCCCGGTGCAGAAGATGATTTTTCGGTAAATCAAATGGATATGATAATGGATTTATACAATAGTCTGACTTCTACATTATATGCAGCTGCTATTGGAGTAGGAGCAATATCACTGTTAGTTGGCGGAATCGGTATAATGAATATTATGCTGGTATCTGTTACAGAACGTACCAGAGAGATAGGAATCAGAAAAGCAATTGGTGCAAAAAGAAGAAATATTTTGTGGCAGTTTCTGGTAGAATCGATTGTTATCAGTGCTATAGGCGGATTAATTGGAATAGGGCTGGGTTTTGGAATAGGTAAAATTATTGCATCCATATCTCCGCTTCCGACAACAATTACAGGCTGGTCCATTTTTCTGGGAATTGGATTTTCATCCGGAGTAGGAATATTTTTTGGATTATATCCTGCAAGTAAAGCAGCTAAATTGAATCCTATTGAATCACTGCGATATGAATAATGCTGAGTGATTATCTACAGAGTAATTATTGTTAACTGTGGTTTAAATTTTTAAAAATAATATTATGCTGGTTAACAAGGTAGAAATTAATAGTACGGTAAAATATCAATTTGCTCCTGTAGATTTTTAAAATAGTAAATGTTAATTTAAATATGAGATAGTAAAATGTTGGAGGTAGGTAATATGAAAATAGAAGAAAGCATGATTGATGATGTTTTAGTATTAAGTCTATCTGGTGAATTAATGGGTGGTGAAGAGACCAAACCTTTACAAGAACGGATATATAAGACCATTGAAGACAATAAACCAAATGTAGTGCTGAATTTGAAAGATTTGAAATGGATGAACAGTTCAGGGCTCGGGATCATTATGTCTTGTTTAACCACTTTGCGGGGCAGTGATGGTGATTTACGCCTTGCAGAGATATCCGACAGAGTAAAAAGACCCATAGAGGTTACCAAACTGGATCAGGTAATTAAACTGTTTGGTACAGTTAATGAAGCTGTAAAAAGTTATTCAACAGGAGGACATAATGAGTGAATTATCCAGAGAAGAAATAATTAAAAAGATTGAGGAGGGCATTTCTTTACGTGGTAAGGATCTCAGTAAAGCTGATCTTTCTTATACAAATTTAAAGAACGCTGATTTCAGTAATGCTGATTTAACTGATGCGCATCTTCAGAATGCAAATATGGAAGGTGCAAAACTAACCGGTGCTGATTTAACTGATGCATTTTTATTTGGAGCGAATCTAAAAGGTGCAGATTTACAGGGTGTAAAGCTGAAAGGTGCGAATTTTCAGGATACAAACCTTGAAGCGGCAAATATTCAGAAAACTGATATGCAGAATCTTTCTCTTTTTGGCGCTCATTTAGACGAAGCAAATTTAGCTGGATGTAACCTACAAGGTGCCAAATTAAAAAGAGCCAGTTTGATTAATACAAATCTCAAGGGAGCAGATCTTCGGAAAGCCCATCTTCAGCGGGCTGTATTGAAAAAGGCAGATCTTACTAATGCAAATCTAAAGGGAGCCCGTTTGATCAGTGTTGATTTAACTAATGCAAAACTAAAAGATGCAATTCTGGATGATGATGTTGAATAAAATTTTATAGAGGTACTTCTGATTATGGATATCAAAGAAAGTTTTATTATAGCTTTAGGGGCTTTGAGAACTAATAAACTCAGAGCTGTCCTGACTACACTTGGCATTGTTATAGGAGTTATGACTGTGATCGGGATGATGACCATAGTCAGAGGGATTAATGCTACTGTTGAGGAGCAGTTTGAGCAGATTGGAACCAATACTTTTTTTATACAGAAATATCCTGCTGTGCGGACTGGTCGCTTAGATGAAAAATACAGAAACAGAGAAGACCTTACTGTTGAACATGCTGAAGCTATAAAAGAAAGAGCAACATTGGTGAGCCGGGTAAATCCTGAATTATATATGTGGGGACAAAGGGTACGTTACAAGGGAGAAAAAACTAATCCGGATATTTTACTGTATGGTGCTTCTGAAGACTGGCAGGTAATTAACGGGCGGTATGTAAAATCAGGCAGATTTATAAAAAGTTTTGATATACGGTCATCCAGAAAAGTTTGTGTTATCGGCATGGATATAAAAGAGACACTATTCCCGTTTATTGATCCTGTGGGACAGTCTGTACGTGTTGGTTCTGCTAAGTTCCAGGTAATTGGTCTATTAGAAGAAAAGGGCAGTACATTCGGACAGAGTGAAGATAATATTGTAGCAATTCCCTATACAACTTTTCATAAGGTTTATGGTAAAGAGTGGGGAATGAATATTGCAGTTCAGGCAACAACTCCGGAATTGATTAATGCTGCCATTGATGAAGTGATCGGCATTTTAAGAGTAGAGCGTAAAGTTCCACCCGGAAAGGAAAATGATTTTGAAATAATAACCAGGGATTCTCTTACTGAAACCTGGAAGAATTTAACCGGGGTCGTGTTTACAGCTTCTATTGGTATTGCTATGATTTCTCTTTTAGTCGGCGGTATCGGTATTATGAATATTATGCTGGTATCTGTAACTGAACGTACCAGGGAAATAGGTATAAGGAAATCCATTGGAGCCAGAAAGAAGGATATACTCTGGCAGTTTATTGTGGAAGCAATTGTGCTTTCAGGACTCGGAGGTTTTATCGGTATTATTTTTGGTATTGGATTAGGTCAGTTGGTTGGAGCAGTTGCTCCCATACCGTCAGTAGTACCGATGTGGTCAGTTTTTGTTGGATTAGGTTTTTCTTCTGCTGTGGGTCTGTTTTTTGGGATTTATCCAGCTTCCAAAGCCGCACGTCTTGATCCTATTACTGCTTTACGGCATGAATGATGATTCTTATTATTAGTTTTATTCCACTAGAAAAAAATTGCCCTGGTTTAGTAAACCGGGGTTTTTTTATGCAGATTATGTATTGACAAATATCATTAAAAAGCACAACAGCGCTGCCTGAAAAATTGATAATAACCACAGAATTCACAGAGTGAAAAATGAGGACACTGAAGATAAGTTTCTGTTTATATTTATCTACAAGCTTCGTATTTTTCTCTGTGCACTCTGTGGTTCAATTATCTCTAGACTTTTTGAGCGCTCCGTTGTATTATGAACTTATTGTTTTATTTTAATATAAATTTTTTTCTTTTAAAACCTGAACCACACCCGGTTTTTTCATCAGTGTTTCAATCTTTTCCACAGTTCTGGGTAATCCCGGTGTCAGATTCTCACACCCGGTTTCTGTGATAAGAATAGTATCTTCCACCCGTACTCCTAAATTTTCTTCCGGAAAAACCGCAAAAGGCTCATTTGCAAGCACCATACCTGCCCTCAAGGTATCGGGCATACCTCCTACATCATGTACTGCCATTCCTACATAATGACCGAATACATATTTCATTCCCCGCTGTTCAAACATGGGGTCATCCAGGTTTATACCTTTTTCTTTTAAAATTATCCGTACTTCTTTCATAGCCTGTTCCCGTGACAGTCCGGGACGGTATACCTGCATACAGGCCTCATGCATTGTTTTTGAAATAGTATAAATTTCTTTCTGCCGGGGGGTAAATGTTCCATTTGCCGGATAGGAAACAGTGATATCAATATCATAATAATGAAAATCAGGACCTGCATCTATGACCAGAAAATCGCCGTCCAGCAGAGTCCGGTCGTGTTTGTAATAATGAAGGTAAGGGTGGTTTGGACCACTGCATACAATAGTTTGATACGCAAGATCCTGAGCACCTTCTTTTTTGAGATAATAACGAAACAGTGCAGCCAGTTCACACTCTTTCATGCCCACCCGGGTTGTTTTAATCATTTCCCGGTGTGCTTTTACTGCAATCTTCCCGGCTTTTCTGAGCAGTGCAATCTCAGCCGGAGATTTAATAACACGGAGATCCCAGATCTTTTTTGAACAATCCTGGATATTTTTTCCCGGGAACAGTGCTTTCAGATAATCAATAAAAACTTCTTCTTTGGTTTTGAGGTCATCCCAGAAATAAGCCTTTTTGTTGTGATCTATAGTCCTCTTTTTTTCCAGACTGCATTCTCTCATATTTTCTTCAGGGTTGAAAGGTGTGTAAATTACTTTACAATCTTCTGAAAGAGATTTCATGATTTTTTCAAACTCATTCAGAGGATGAACATGTTTGATTCCAGTTACTCGCATAGGGTTATGCACCAGATCAAGAGGAATGCCGTGGTTCCGTGCTTCTCTGTCAGAAATAGTGAAAAACAAGTGACTTTCCTGATTAATTCCATCAATTATTAAAATACAACTTGGAATTCTTACTCCGGTTAAATAGAGAAAATCATTGGTCTGATAGAAAGGGCAGCTGGCTCTTGGTTCCTGAGCACCGGTCAGCACTGCACATCCGTTATCAATTTTGTTCATCAGTTTTTGTCTACGGGTTTGATACTCAGATGGCTCAAAGGTCAGCTGAGCAACTGCTGTTTGAATGAATAATGTAAATATAACAATGGGAATAAGAAAGGCAGATAAACGTTTCATAGTAACTCTCCTTTTAATTAATGTGCTGTGTAAAAAATGGATGTTTATTTTTTTATCTCACTATTTAAATATAATCAGTTTTCTGGTATCGGAGAAATTTTCTGTTTTAATTGTATAGAAATAAATTCCGCTGGATACTTTGTTCCCTATATCATCTCTGCTGTCCCAGTGTCCTGTATAGGTTCCGGCCTTAACTTTTTTATCCACAAGTGTTTTGATTTTTGAACCAAGAATGTTGTAGATTACCAGTTTTACATGGCATGCCTCTGGCAAGGTAAATTGTATATTTGTTTCCGGGTTAAAAGGGTTGGGATAATTTTGCTGTAGAGCATAATCAGTGGGAATCAGCAATTTATTGTCTCTGACTGAAGTGATCAGGGTATTTTTCAGAATATAGAATCCATTATCTAAATCTGCCAGATAAACATAATTATCAGCCGCATAAACACCTTTAGCCTGACCTCCGGTTTCATAGGAACCGACTTCTTTGGGAGCAGCAGGATCAGAAATATCAATTACTATAAGACCTGAATATTGAACAGCCATATAGGCATAATTTCCGGATACGGCAACATCCTCGGCATATCCACCGGTAAATAAATAACCGGTATCTTCAGGAGAAGTAGGATCACTGATATCAATTACCCACAAACCATCTCCGCCGTTTGCCAAATAAGCATAGTTACCAGACAGAGTAACCGCTTTAACTGTGTTTTCAGGATCAAAAAATCCGACCTCTGAAGGAGAACCGGGATCTGTAACATCAATCACCCGAAGACCGTCCGTACCGTCAGCTACATAAGCATAGTTACCTGATACAGCAACATCATAAGCAACATTCCCGGTATCGAAAAAGCCGGCCTCAGAGGGTGATCCTGGATCGGAAATATCAATTACCCGCAGACCGTCATTTCCATCAGCTACATACGCATAATTACCGGACACATCAACACCATAGGCAAAGCTGCTGGTTTCAAAGTAACTCACATCAGCCGGAGATTCAGGATCAGTAATATCAATGATCCGAAGCCCCCTTCTTAAATCTGCCAGGTAAGCATAGTTGCCGTCTAAAACTATTTCCATAGTAGAACCCGGAGTATCAACATAACCGATTTCTTCAGGGGAGGCAGGATCGGAAATGTCAATTATGCAAAGTCCGGCATAGTTGTCAGCTACATAGGCATAGTTGCCATCTACGACTAAATCCATGGCTTGATCACGTGTATTATAAGATCCTGCTTCAACAGGAGATTCCGGATCAGTTATATCTATTACTCCCAGACCGTCATATTCCTTTGCCAGATACAGGTAATTATCCGATATAGTAACTGCCTGGGCAAATCCTCCGGTTTCAAGAGAGCTGACTTCTGAAGGAGAAGCAGGATCTGTAACATCAATCACATGCAAACCGTTCCATGTTTCTGCTATATAAGCATAATTACCATCTACAGTAACATCAACAGTACGATTACCGGTATCAAGGAAGCCGGTCCTTTCGGGAGATTCGGGATCGGAAATAAGGATGATCTGAAGGCCTTCGTCGGTATCTGCTATATAGGCATAAATGCCGATTAAGCAAATTCGATATGCAGAACCATCAGTATCAAAAGATCCTATTTCTTGGGGTGATGCAGGATTGGAAATATCAATGATACTCAGACCAGCACTTCCATGTGTCAGATAAGCGTAACTGCCGGAAACTGCCACATCACTAGCATAACCACCGGAACTGAAAAAACCAGTTTCTTCTGGAGAAGAAGGATCAGTAATATCAATAATCCGAAATCCATTGTAAGCGTCTGCTATATAGGCATAACTGCCTGATACTGCCACGCCGAGTGTACGATCTCCGGTATCATAAAAACCAATTTCTTCTGGTGAGGCTGGATCAGAAATATCAACTATCCGCAAACCTTTAGCATATACCGCTATATAGGCATAAATGCCATTTACAGTGACATCCTTAATGGGGCCTGCTAATAAAATGTTGCTGATTTTTACCGGATTGACCGGATCTGAAAAATCTACAATTTCCAGATATGCCCCATTACCCAAATAGGCTGTGTCCCCCACTGCATCAACAGCTGAACATGAACCATAGCCCCATCGGCCGATCAGCTCTACATTTTCGTTATCTCCGGCAATACCTGAAGAAAAATTTATAATCAGACTGAACATTAAAACAAAAAAAACACTGGTTAATTTTTTTGATGCCATTTTAGATTTATACATCATGTTTCTCCTTTCATATATAGTGTGAGATTATTTTTTAAAATATACATTATATATTTATAAATTTTTTGCCATTTCGGTTAATATTGAGAATAGGAATACTATTAAGATAAAAACTGTAAAAGAGAATATCAAGAAGAAAAAATTATTTGAAAACAGACTTGAATCTCTTTTTTGGCATTTGTATATTTATATATTAGTTTAAAATTTTACCTGTTTTTAGCAATGAAACCACTGAGAACACAGAGAACTACAAAAATGATTGCAGAGTAAATATTAATAAAAAAAATCCTCTGTACCCTCATTTCTTACTCTGAGTATTCTGTGGTTATATACTTGTCTCTTTAAACAAAAAAATATTCAATCCTCAATAAGAAAAGGGAGGAATCATGGCAAAGAAAATTGATCGTCGTTCCTTTATTAAAAAAACTACTGCAATTGGAGCTGCTTCTCTTTTGGGCAGTGGTGTAATCAGCGGATGTAGCAAGGAAAAAACTTCACAGGTTAAAAAGGCATCTAATCTGGGGGTTGCGGTAGTGCAGGGAAATGATTATTCCCTCAATACTATGAACGCAGTGGAATTATTGGGAGGTATGGAAACCTTTGTTCCCAAGGATGCAACTGTGGCAATTCTTGCTAATCCTCAGCGCAATAACCCCGGGGCTTTTACCAAACCTCAGATTTTGCAGGCTACAGTTCAAATGTGTAAACAAGCAGGAGCAGGTAAGATTGCTTGCATCAGTCAGCTTCCTCTTCAGAGCTGGGAAGCTACCGGATTGAAAAACATAGTTGATGAGGAAGATATTGAACTGATAATTGTGGACAGAAATGATGACTCACAATTTAAAACTGTACCTATTCCCAGAGGGATTGCATTAAAAGAAGCAGAAATCATGAAACCATTATTTGATTTCGATGTTTTCATTGATATGCCCATAACCAAAGACCATGCCGGAAACAAGTTTACCGGAACCATGAAAAACCTTATGGGACTGAGTTCCGGAAATACTAACCGGAGCTTTCATAAAAAAGGATGGCAGACAGACATAAATGCCATTGATCACCTGGATCAATGTATTGCTGACCTGAATACTGTCATTACTCCGGATCTTTGCATTACCGACGCTACAGAGATTATAACCACTAATGGCCCATTCGGACCAGGAAAATTAATCAAACCATTGAAAGTAGTAGCAGGCGCTGACCGGATCGCTATGGATTCATATTGCTGTACATTATGGGGTCAGAAACCGGAAGATATACTGCATGTCAAGAAAGGCCACGCCCACGGATTAGGTGAAATAGACGCAACAAAAGTAAAAATCAAAGAAATGAAGGTGTGATTTCAAAATTTTTATGAAAATTACATTGTTTGTATTGAGTAAAGAGTGTATTTATTTACAAAATGAAGGAAAATGTAAAACCGTGAAAATAGAGTAAAATTATCTATATAATTAAAAACTTACTGATCTTCTTGGTTACATTAAAGATTAAATATATTTACCTAAACGGAAGGTACACCTATGAAACGTCGTGATTTTTTAAAGAAAAGTATTACTGCCGGGACGGCTTCTGTGGCCGGGGCAGCATTTTTACCTAAAATTGATTTATCAAGATCAGGATCTATCCTACCTGGAGTTACTCCTGATCTGGCCGTAGTCACCGGATCGGACTATTTCAACAACACCGTGAAAGCAGTGCATGCCCTGGGCGGTATGAAGAATTTTGTCACTCAGAATGCAAAAGTTGGACTGCTGATCAATTCTCCCTGGAAAAATCCCGGTACATATACCAATCCGGATATTGCCCTGGCAGTGGTGGATATGTGCTTTAAAGCCGGGGCAAAAGAGATCTACAGTATTGAAGATGCTGCTGCTTCCTACTGGAAGAGAAGCAGCCTGATGGAAAATTTTAAGGATGAGGTAGCTTCCATTAAATCTTCCGGTAGAAAAAATACAAAGGTTGTGATTCCTAGAGGGAAAAAGTTAAAGAAAGCGGATGTATCCGCTGCTCTTTTAGAATGTGATGTGATTATTGATATCCCCATTTGTAAAGATCATTCCGGTACTCGTTTTTCCTGTAACTTAAAAAATATGATGGGTGCCTGCCCTCATTCCACCAACCGCTTCTTTCATTTAGGTTCAGGCGCAGAGGGATATTATGATGATATCGACCATCTCTCCCAGTGCATTGCAGATCTGAATCTGGTACGGCAGCCGGATCTCTGCATAGCCGATGCCACTGAATTTGTACTGACCAACGGCCCTTCCGGTCCTGGAGATATTAAAAAAGCCTGGAAAATAGTAACCGGAAGCAATCCTGTAGCAGTGGATACTTATTGTGTAAAGTTGCGGGGGCTGGAACCTGAAAAAGTTCAGATGATCACCATGGCTCATGAACATGGATTGGGGAGTATGGATATTAATTCTATGGCGATAGAAGAAATAAATACACAATAATGAGACACTCTAACGAATTGAGTGGATAAAATTTGAATAAAGCCACAGATTAAAACGGGTGAAACAGAGATTGATTAATTAGTATGATTTGTATGGATTGTGTTTTTATTGAGTTGAATTTAGTAAAAAAATCATAATGTTCACGAAAAATACAAAGAAAAAGTAAAATTATCCATTTATGTAGTAAATAAAAAGAGATATCATGGCAATGTTACAGTATTTTAAAAACAGAAAAAAAAATAAAAAAGAAAAAGCATGTAAGCGTATTCTTAAATTAATAAAACCGGGAGATGTAGTTAACCAGAAAACACCTTATAAACCGTATCAGATCCTGCTGGCAACAGGGATCCATGCAATTAGAAAATATCAGCGCCGTCTTTTCGGTAAAGAGGCAACCTGGATACATGATCATTGTATGATGTTTTTTGACAGAGCGTTCACTTTATCTCTTGAACCTCCTAAAACTATTAAAAAACCTTTGGAAAAATATTGTCTGAATGATATATCAATTTACCGTCTGACAAAGAAAACCTTAAATAAACAGGACATCGATGTGCTTCGGGAAGGAGCTGAAGAACTGGTAGGAACAGTGTATGATGTTGGACAATTGCTGGATATAGCAATTAATGGTCTTTTGGGTTATGAACATACATTTAAAATAAAGATATTCGATTTTGGTAAAAAGAAAAAAGTATGCAGTGTAGGAGTACGTTCAGTATTTGAATATTTATATCAGAAAAAGATAAAGAAAACCGATAATGAGGAAGAAACCTGGCTTTTTAATACCATTAATCCCCGAAAATGGCCGGAAGATCTTGTGAAAAAATATCAGGGTACAGATGTCGATGCAACCACACCTGCTCATTTTGCTAATTCTGATTATTTTGACAATGAATTCAAGCTGATCGCCCGGTTTCATAAAGGTGTACAGATATATCCGCTTTCTATCGAAACCGTAGGAATGAGATTATGGGGGAAAGTGAAGGGAGTGTTTCGAAAGGATAAAAGATAAAAGATAAGAAAAAAGAAAAGAGGCAAGAAGCAAGAATCAAGATGCAAGAACTTTAGAGCTTGAGAACGTGAGAACTTGAGAGTATAAACGTTCAGAAGTCAGAGGCCAGTGGTCAGAGGTCAGAACTGACCGCAGACGGCGGCCGGCAGACCGCAATGGGAGTTCAGCACAAAACGTGAGAACTTAAGAACTTTAGAAAGTAAGCGTTCAGTAATCAGAGGTCAGTGATCAGAAGTCAGTTGTGATTGATGAGAATTATGGTCATTCAAGCTAATGAACCGGCGTATTGGGGTAACGGAGAAACGGAGCAGGGAAAATGGAGAAAAGGAGAATAAAAAAGATAGAAATTAAGAAACAGAGAGTTTGCGAACTTAAACAAAAAGAATACTCACAATTTACAGATAAAAGACTCAAAGACTATTGTTCGTTTTATTAGTTGCTAATACTAAAAAGATAATTAATAAAAGGATCACTATGAAAATCCAAAAACTTCTAGTACTCATGTTTTCAGTCGCAATTATTCCCGGATGGATGCATTGCACTCAGGAAACCATTAACAATAAGAAGGATATACTTGCACTTCTGCCGGACCAGAATCAATTAAAAGGATGGAAACCATTCGGAGAACCTCAGTATGCAAAAGGGGAGGATTTGTTTCTTTTAATTAACGGCGGTGCTGAAATTTATTATGAATACGGTTTTAAGCAAGCTGTTATTCATTCTTATTCCCATGAAGATGAAAGCTCTGTTAATGTAGAAATCTATGAAATGGAAGATGCAGAAAGTGCTTATGGAATCTATTCTTTTAAAATCGGGGAAGAAGGAAAGGATATATCTGTAGGAACTCAGGGGAGACTAGAAGACTATTATCTTAATTTCTGGAAAGGGCCTTATGTGGTGACTTTGATTGGTTTTGATAATGACAGCACTACCCAACAAAGTCTGAAGAAAATTGCCGGATTGATAGATGATACCATAGCCGAAAAAGGAACTCCTCCTGCCTTGATCAATTATATATCAGAACTGTCTTATCCATATTCAAAAATTACCTATATAGAAGGAAACCTGGGATTATACAATCAGTATGAATTTGACACTAAGAATATTTTTGGTGTCAGTAAAGGAGTAGTGGCGAGATATGAAAGATACCAGCTTTTCCTTCTGCATTATGCGGACAGCTCTGAAAGAGAACAATGGCTTCAGACTGCTGAGGATCATTTAAAAGAAAACAATAAATTTTCTGATTATACAAAAATTGATAAAGGGTTTACCATTAAGGACAGTCAGGATCAACTGGTGCGGGTGACTTCTTGTGATAATTTTATTCTGATTTATGTTGGGGAGGATGAACCTGGTAAGGCTGAGGAAGTTTTAAAAGATGTTGAGGAGGAGTTTTAGTATATAGGGTATAAGTATATAAGGTATAAGGTGTTGTTCGTTGCGGAAATGAGTGAAACGATTTTTAAAAAGGGACTATACTTCAAATATATTACCTATTACCATATACCCTATATCTATACCACTAATCAAACAAACTTCATTCTGAGCTGTACTCCCCCACCTCCCGCGCATACTCCTCCAACCTCTGTTCCACCTCCTGTCTGTCAGTCAATTGAAATATTTCCTGTTTGATTTTATGGCTGTTCGGTATTCCTCTTAAATACCAGTTAATATATTTACGCATTTCTTTTACACATTTTAATTTCTGCTGATAAAAATTGAAAGCCAGACGGTAGTGTTGCAGGCAGTATTCAATTTGTTGTGTATAATCTGGTTCCGGCAGCCGGTTTCCTGTTTCCAGAAGGTGGTTGATCTGTCTGAAGATCCAGGGCCTTCCCAGACTTCCCCGTCCTATCATTACCAGTTCACACTTGGTTTCTTTCCGCATGTTAAGAGCATGTTCAGGAGTAATAATATCACCGCTTCCAATAACCGGGATACTCACGGCTTCTTTTACCATACCTATCAGATCCCAGTCGGCTTTTCCTTTGAATCCTTCAGACCTGGTCCTGGGATGTATGGTTATTACACTGACTCCTTCCTGCTCCAGAATATGTGCTATTTCAATACAGTTGATATTTTTTTTGTTCCAGCCGGATCGAATTTTAGCACTGACGGGTAAGGAAACAGCTGATACTACAGCGCGAACGATTTCAGCAATTAGTTGCGGTTCTTTCATTAATGCTGCCCCCGCCCCCCGTTTAACGACCTTTTTAACCGGGCAGCCGAGATTTATATCGATTAAATCAGGCTGACATTGTTCCACTATAGCAGCAGCTTTACCCATTATAGTGGGATCATCACCAAATATCTGGATTCCAATTGGCCGTTCCTGATCTGTAAATTCTGTATACTGTTTGGTTTTTTTGTCATCATAAACCAGACCGTCTGCGCTCACCATTTCAGAAAATACCAGAGAAGCTCCATTCTCTACTGCCATAAGGCGGAATGGAATATTGGAAATACCGGACAGAGGGGCCAGTACAGTTTTTCCTTTTATGTTGATCTGTTTTATCACAATCTTTTGATTCTTTCCTCAGGGAAGTGATTCTTCATTATCTCTTAAATCATATAAAAAAGACCGCAGACTGCGGACGGCAGCCCGCAAATTCGTCTTCCGTAGTCTGCTGTCTATTAAAGGCCTCTGATTACTGGCAACTGTCTTCTGGCTTCTGCAAGCTAAGATTTTAATGTTCTAAAGTTTTATAGTTCTCAAGTTTTTAAGTTCTAGTTTCTTCCTATTCTTTCATAAACTGATTCCATTTGCTTTTATCTGGTTTCGGAGTAAGATAACTGACAACTATCAGCAGAAAAAGAGAACTGAACAAAGCCGGATATATTGCGGGGATTCCCAGAAACTGGTCTCCTGCAATTTTTGTGGCAATTTCCCAAAAAATTGTTACCAGCATTCCAGCAAGAATTGATATTGCACCTGCCGTGGCTGTTGCTCTTCTCCAGAAGAAGGTTGCAATAAGGGCCGGGGTAAGTCCTGCTCCATAGATTGTATAAGCAGCATAGGCTGCTTTTAATATCCGGGGATAAAATCCGATAAGAGCATACGCTAATGCTCCCAGTACAATCAGAGAGATTCTGCTTCCGATTACCATACCCTTGTCAGAGATATCCGGTTTAATAAAACGGTGAACTATATCCTGCATAATATTTGTGGCAGGAACCAGCAGAAAACTATTGGCTGTGGAAATTACAATAGCTACAATTGCAGCCATAAGAATACATCCGATGACAACTGGTACTCCTTCATGAGCTACTTTAAGAATAATTTTTCCGGATTCATTAGTGGACAATCCCCTAAAAATGCTGCTTCCTATAACTGCCAGACTTTGCATTCCTACTCCCAGGATAATTACTCCGATTAAAAATATAAACACGGATTTCTTGGCTTCTTTTTCATTTTTGGCAGAAAAAAATCTTTGATACATGTTTCCGTTGGCCAGGGCAAGCAGCATGGTGGGTACAAAATATCCCAGAGCAGCAATAAGTGTCATATTACCCAGAATAGGATGAGCTCTGGGAGTTACATTTTCAGCTATGGTTGAGATTCCTCCTCCGGTTTTAATCAAAAAGGGAAGAGCAATAAATACCCCGGAAATGATAATGATTCCGTTTATGAGATCCAGATACGCAACTGAAAGCATACCGGCAGTCATAGTATATAAGATAACAAATCCTGCCATATACAGCATGGCTGAATTAGCAGAAATTTTTCCTCCGGAAATAATATTTATTATCCAGCCGCCTCCCCGGAATTGGTAACTGACTATGGTCACATAAGCAACAATAGTGGTTAAGGTTGCCAGTATCCGGGCCCATTTATTATAGCGTACTTCAAGAATATCCGGAACTGTAAATTGTTCAAATTTTCTGACTCTGGCTGCAATAAAAAAGACAAGTATAAACCCCACCCATCCCCCTGCACTCCCAATCAGAGAGGTGTACCCATGATTATAGGAAAGATCAGCAACACTGAATATGTCACCTGATCCAATCCAGGTTGCGAGTAAGGTTCCGGCCAGTATAGGTGCAGTGAGCGATCTGCCAGCAACCAGAAAATCCTCTCTGTTCTTGATTTTTTTTGATAAAAGTACTCCAACTGTCAAGAGTAGAATTAGATAACCTATAATAGTGAAGAGATAAGGCATGATTTATCCTTTCTTTATTAATTTTTAGGGTTGTAAATAACATAAGTAAAATAAAAAAAATAATCAATGGAAGATATTAAAAAATATTTTATTGATTTTAGTTGATTTTTTTTAATAATTTTAATAATATACAAGTTGTTTTTAAATATAGGGATGTCTGTATATGCCTGATAGAAAAGATGAGATAGATATTTTTTTTGAGAATCTGCAGAAATATATTTGGGCCGACTCATCTGAATCTTTTTCTGAAAAGGTTGTAGAACTTGCATATGAACCTGAAAATGTAGGTGAAATTGAAAATCCGGATGGATTTTCCCATGTCCGGGGGTCCTGCGGTGATTCTATCCAGATAAGTTTAAAATTTGATAATCGGCGTATCTCTGATATCAAATTTTTATCAGACGGATGTGCAGCAACTATAGCCTGTGGCAGTGCAATAACTATTCTAGCTAAAGATAAAACACGTGAACAAGCGGAAAAACTTACACCCTGGAATCTTCTGGATTTTTTACACGATTTACCGGCATCCCACTCGCATTGTGCAGAACTTGCTGTTGATGCATTTAAGAAAGCACTTAAAAGTGTAAATAATAAATCTAAAAAAGGAGGGAATAATGATTGATAAGATAGAAAAACTGCTCGGAGAAGAAGCAAAAAATCTTCTGGATCATACTTGTAAAACTGTTACTAAAGATAAACTGCATGTTCCTGGACCCGATTATATCGACAGGGTCTGGATGAATTCAGACCGACCAATCCCGGTATTACGTAATCTGCAATTATTGATGAATACCGGACGTCTGGCAGGAACTGGATACCTATCTATCCTTCCCGTAGATCAGGCCATTGAACATACAGCCGGAGCTTCTTTTGCTCCCAATCCCATCTATTTTGATCCGGAAAATATCATAAAACTGGCTATTGAAGGAAACTGCAACGGGGTAGCTTCCACCCTGGGTGTGCTGGGATCTGTTGCCAGAAAATATGCTCACAAGATCCCCTTGATACTGAAGATCAATCACAATGAACTTCTGACCTACCCTACTAAATATGATCAGGTTCTTTTTGCCCGGGTGGAACAGGCTTTTAACCTGGGTGCAGTAGCTGTAGGTGCTACTATTTATTTCGGCGCTCCGGAGAGCAACCGTCAATTAGTTGAAATATCAGAAGTTTTCCAATATGCTCATGAACTGGGTATGGCAACCATTCTCTGGGCCTATCTGCGCAATTCCGATTTCAAGACCAAAGAAAAGGATTACCACCTCGCCGCAGATATGACCGGCCAGGCAAATCATATAGGAGTGACTATCGAAGCAGATATTATAAAACAGAAACAGCCCCAGAACAACGGAGGTTTTACTGCCCTAAATTTTGCCAAGACCAATCCCAAAATGTACAGTGATCTTAGTTCGGATCACCCCATAGATCTAACCCGGTATCAGGTTGTTAACTGCTATATGGGCAGAGTTGGATTGATCAACTCCGGAGGAGCTTCCGGTGATAATGATCTGGCCCAGGTTGTACGAACAGCGGTTATCAACAAGCGGGCCGGCGGTATGGGGCTCATTACCGGCAGAAAAGCCTTTCAAAAACCCATGAAAGAAGGTCTGGAAATCCTTACCGCCCTGCAGGATGTATATCTGAGCAATGAGATCACCCTTGCCTGATACTGATTTTTTATCATAAACTGAAATATCAAGATTCCGGCAGCTGATCAGGGAAAAAATCCGGCTGCCGGAAAAATTTATCAACATCTGGAGGAACATGACTGAGAGGATACATATCCGATACGGTGAATTAAGGGATGTCCATATTTTACGCGATTTCAATATCGCTATGGCAAAAGAGACTGAATCCAAAAAACTTGATCCTGAAATTGCTGATAAAGGTGTAAAAAACCTCATAAACCATCCGGAAAGAGGATTTTATCTGATGGCTGAATGTGGTACCAAAATTGCAGGATCCTTAATGATCACCAGAGAGTGGAGTGACTGGAGGAACGGTTTTTTCTGGTGGATACAGAGTGTTTACGTTTTACCCGAATTTCGCAGGATAGGGATCTTTAAAAGTCTATACCAAAAAGTTCAAACCCTGGCCAAGAAAGAAAAAGATGTGTGCGGATTACGGTTGTATGTGGACAGGGATAATAAACCGGCCATCCAGACCTATCTGGCTCTTGGCATGCAAGAGACAGATTATCTTTTATTTGAAACGGAGTTTTAGCTATGAAAAAAATAATTTGTTTAATAATAGTATTGATTCTGTCACTATCTGTTTATGCTGAAAATTATCTGATAAACGGAGGACAGAGCTCAAAGATTAACTATCAGCTGCTCCAAACCCTTGAACCTGCGCCCGGAATTAAAGTGCTTAAAATGAGCCTGGTTGTTCCCGGATCTTTTTCTTCTCCAACCTATAATCAACAGATAGATAACATTAATCTTGACATTAATCCCCAGGCTGATAAAAGAAAAAAAACCGAAGACAAAAGAGGCAATACCATTATAGAACTTCAGTGGAAAAAACCGAACAGTATCATAAACATTACCATGAATCTCACCGTCACCAATCATACCAGACTTGAAACCATTGAGTCACGGGCATCTTTTCCCCTTCAGGTGAAGAACAAAGATCTGGAGGATTATCTGGTTTCAACTGAAATGGTTCAGTGTGACAACCGGCAGATAAAAGAAAAAGCAGAATATATTACCCGGGAAACAAAAACCGAATTTGATGCCGTGCAGCAGATACTGACCTGGATAATCGACAATATGCGCTATGTAACACCTCCGGTAAAGTATGATGCCCTGTATTCCTTTAATTCCGGTAAAGGCAACTGCCAGAACTATTCTCACCTGGCAGCAGCTTTAATGCGGGCGGTTGACATTCCTGTACGCATAGTCAATGGTATTACTCTGAAAAAACCTTTTACAGCCCGGATGGGAGGCGGTGATTATACCTTTAAAATGGGTCAGGGACGGCACTCCTGGATCGAGGTCTATTTTCCCGATCTGGGATGGGTACCCTTTGATCCCCAGCAGACTGAACTGTTTGTGTCCAATCGTTTTATACGCATTGAGGTTGGTGTTGATAATCAGGAAACAGTGAATGACGGACTTATCCGCTGGGTACGTTCCCGGGGAGGCAGTGCAAAACCTTCTTTTCAGGAAATTATCGAAGCTGATTTTGTCAGTGATAATATTCAGCTGGCCTGTACAAAGCAGGATTACGGTCCCAGAAAAATGCTCCTCTGTCCTGAGGTGAAAGCCAGCTTTCAGGAAGTATCTGTGCCTAAGCCGCCTCCGCCCAAAAAAATACCGGAAAAAGATCTTAAACAGCTGCAGTTTACCAGGAAATTTGTTTACGGAAATCTGGATTTTCCCCGGAACATCAACTTTGCATTTAATACTACTGATCCTCAAAAAGAATCCGGTGATCAATATATGATGAAAAAAAATTTCATGGTAGAGACGGCTGAATATGTTACTACTAAATTAACTCAGTATGCACAGGTATTTGTACTGCAAAAACCGGTAAGAATGGAAAAGGCTGCTCTGGCTCTTCATAAGTTCGGGGGAAGCGGTCAACTGTGGCTTGAACTGAGAGGTGATAATAACGGTAAACCGGGACCCATCATTGCAACCAGTGATTTTAAGAATTTACAGGATGTGCCTTATAAAGTTGGGTATGACTGGATTGACTTTGATTTTTCCGGAGAAATGCTGAAACTTCAGCCTGGAGAATACTGGATAAGTCTTGGGTTTACCGGCAGTCCCATAGTGAACTGGTTTTATACCTACGGCAAACCTGTAGGACCGGTTGACGGAACCCGTTATAAAAGTGTATATTCAGATAACTGGAGCGGAGCTCTGGCCTATGAGTTTAATTTTAAGATTGAAGGATTGACGGTGAAATAATTTTTTAGTAACTTATCCTCTTAATCCGTTTAAAATTGAATGATAAAATACTGAGAAGAATCGCAAAAATTATACGTTAATATACCTTATAATTTTTTTTCTTTGCGTTTTCTGCGATCTTTGCGTTTAAAATTTTTTCTGGACAACTCCGGAAAATTATTAAATTTTCTCTATCCAGATAAAAAAATAAGACACTAAATACTGAAGTCTAGAGCTGGCTTTATTTATAGCTTATTTTATTAATTTTCTTTCTTAATTTTTTCTTCTCACTCTGTTTCTTTTTTTCTTCCAGACGTTTTTCATGAGCTTTTGGGGGTGGTTTTGTTTTTTTTCGGGGTTTTGGTTTTTTGGCTGCCTTTCTGATAAGTCTGATGAGTCTTTTTACTGCATCTTTACGGTTTTTTTCCTGATTACGGAACCGTTTTGCTTCAATAATCAGTTCATCTTTTTTAGTTACTTTTTTCCCCCCAAGTTTCCTGAGCCTTTTCTTTATATCCTCTGGAAGAGAAGAATCTTTAATATTAAATCTCAGTTGTACAGCAGAAGCGACCCGATTAACATTTTGTCCGCCTGGTCCGGAAGAACGAATGAAATTAAAATTTATATATTTTTCGTCAATTGAAATATTCTTGGTTATTTTAAGCATTTTTAAATTTCTATCACTCCTTCCATATATTTTACTGCTTTTCCGGAAATAAGCACTCTGTCATCTTTAAGTCTGCATTTCAGTTCGCCTCCGCGTGAAGATAGTTGTTTAGCAAAAAGTTCTTTTTTCCCCAGTTTACGGGACCAGTATGGTGTTAAATGTGTATGAGCGGAACCTGTTACCGGATCTTCAGGGATTCCCAGATTTGGTGCAAAAAATCTGCTGACAAAATCATATTGGGAAGACCGGGCAGTAATAATTACCTCGCAGTTATCAAGTTTTTTTAATCTTTCAAGATCAGGTTCAGCTGTGGCTACTTCTTGTTCCTGATTAAAAACAACCAAATAATATTCTGCCCTCAGACATTCAACAGGTTTTGCATTAAAAGCTTCTGCTATTTCCGGGGGAGTTTTACACTCAGCCGGGTTTTGAACCGGGAAATCAAGAACCAACCATTCATTTTCTTTATCAACTCCCAGTATCCCGGACTGTGAATTAAATTCTATTCTGTTTTTACTGTATCCCAGAATATTAAACAGAACATATGCTGTTGCCAGCGTAGCATGCCCGCATAATTTTACCTCTGCTTTAGGAGTAAACCATCGGATATGAAATCTGTTTTGTTCTTTTACAAAAAATGCAGTCTCAGACAGATTATTTTCCTGAGCAATAGAGAGCAATACAGAATTATCAAGCCATTTTTTCAAAGGACAGACAGCAGCTGGATTCCCCTGAAATACTCTATCTGTAAAAGCGTCAATTTGATAAAGTTTTAATTGCATTGTCTCTCCTTTTTTTTTAATGTTATATAAATAATATAATAAAAAAGAACTGGAATAAAAAATATTTTGAGCTTGCATTTTAGTTTATTTTTTTGTATGATATACAAGAAAATTAAAGTAATGCGGATTTGATTTTGTAAGGAGAAATGATGTCACGAGTGTGTGAAATTTGTGGAAAAGGACCTATTACAGGAAATAAAGTGAGTCATGCTCACAATCTTAATAAAAGACGATGGCTCCCTAACCTACAGAAGGTTAAAGTAAAAGTACACGGTCATTCTAAAAGGATGATAATTTGCACAAAGTGCTTAAAATCCGGAGCTATACAAGATTTAAAATAAATTCTGATACAATACCAGTAATATAGATATTTTCCAAACAGATTAACAATCAGGTAAAAATTCCGGTAAATCAACATACAATTAATTTTTTAAAATATTAATATATACTGCCATAAAATTTAAGGGAGGTGCCTTATGAGTCCTTCAAAGAAAGCACAAAGTGGTATATTTTTATGTTGTTTGGTGCTCTTTTTGGCCAGTTTGATCTTTACTGAAGGTCTTATTTCTTCGACTTTTCAGGATTATGAAACTATGCTTTTCAAAGATGTAAGAAAAGCAAAGAAAACAGCAGATTCATTAGAAGCAGAGGTTTATTCTCCAGGACATTATGAAAAAGCCTTAAAATATTATAATGATGCATATGCTGATTATAAGAAAGGCAAAGAAGCTGAAAAATTTCAGGATGAGATAAAAATGGCAGAAGTGTATTTCCTGAAAGCAGTAGAGACTTCTAAGCTTTTTAAAACCCATTTATATGATTGTGTTCAGTCAAGAGAAAAATTTCTTGAAGTTGCCGATTATTTAGATGATAAAGACGAGTTAGAAGATGTAGAGGAAAGTATTAAAGATATTGCTGAGATTCTCGAAGATGGGAAATTGAATAAAGCGTTGCAGGAATCAAAAGAAGTGAGTAAAGAATACAGGGAATTGGAGCTTATAGCAATAAAAAATAAAATATTATTAGATGCGTGGAGTTTACTGGAAAAAGCAGAAGATGAAAAAGTTGAAAAGTTTGCCCCCAAAACCCTGTCGAAAGCACGTCAGCTGGCTGATAAAGCAGAAAATATTTTAAAGGAAAGCCAGTATGATACAACAGTAGCTTCCAGAACAGCTATGGAGGCGGAATACGAAGTGAAACATGCTATGCATTTAGCAAGCCAGATAAAGAATATTGAACAGGAAGATAAAACCCTGGAATCAATTCTTTTACAAACCGAAACACATTTAAAGAATATCGCCTCAACCTTGAATATGGAAATTTATTTTGATAAGGAATACAGCCAGGTAGTTACTGAAATTAATAATACCATTGAGAAACTGAAAAAAGAAAAGAACAATTTAGATCTGAAATATCAGGATGCAAATGAACAGACAGCATTACTTCAGCAACAGATTTCTGAAATGGAATCTCAGGTAGGTGATCTTGAATCCAGGAAGAAGGAACTGTCACAATTATTAGAACAGCAGAAAATACGCAGAGAACGATTTGCAAAAGTAGAAAGTCTGTTTACCCCTGAAGAGGCTAAGATACTCAGAGATGGTAACAATGTAATTATTCGTCTTCATGCTATTTCCTTTCCGTCCGGGAAATCAATTATTCAAAGTAATTATTTTGGTCTGCTCAGTAAAGTTATTAAAGCAATACAGGTGTATCCTGACTGTAATATTACTATTGAAGGGCATACTGATTCAAGAGGGAGTGACAAGCTTAATCAAAAACTTTCTACTGATCGGTCCAATGCAGTTAAAGATTATTTAATTGCAAATTCAGCTATTGATGCTTCCCGGCTTAATGCCGTAGGGTATGGTGAGACCAAGCCAATTGCTAGTAATGATACACAAGTTGGCAGGCAGAAAAACAGAAGAATTGATGTCATAATTATACCCTCTGAGGAGGAATAATTATTTCACCATATAATCAGGATATTATCGGATAAATTAATTTTCATGACAAAAAAGAGGCAAGTGCAGAAATCCCCTCTCGCAGTTGAAAAATGGGGGTGGAAATATCATCATCTCGGAATTCCAACCAGTCAACCAAAATCCGGTGAACGTTATATACCCCATCTAAAAATCTATGTAGCAGGATTTGAAACCAGCCCTTACGGAATTGAATGGATGCGTTTTGAAAAAGATTCTCCTGTATCCGAATTAGTTCGGACTATGCCTCATATTGCATTTGAAGTTGAGGATCTGGATGAAACATTAGAACAGGGATCCTTTAAAATACTTTCAGATCCTCAATCTCCCTCAGAGGGGGTGAGAGCTGCTATGATAGAACATAATGGAGCACCGGTGGAGCTTCTAGAGTTTTAAAAGACGGGAAAGACTAAATAATAAAGAATAAAGATAAAAGACAAAAGATAAAGGAAAAAGGAAAAAGGAAAAAGGAAAAACAAGATTCAAGATTCAAGAAGAAAGAGCTTGAGAACTTTAGAACGTGAGAGGATTTACGCTCAAAAGACAATATTATAAAGAGACCGCGGACGGCAGACGGCGGACAGCGATGAATTATGCGGTCAGCGATCGGCGGTCTGTGGTCAATTTTAAAGGGAATATGGAGAATGGAGGAAAGGAGAATGGAAAAATAACACCCCTTTGTCCGCCATTAGCGGACATCTCCCCTCAAGGGGAGAATAAGTATAGTACAAGTCCTCTCTTGAGAGCCTGCCCTGAACACTGCGATAAGCCCAGTACATGCTTGTCGAAGAAGAGGATTTAGGTGAATGTGAGAATGAAAATATGAAAGAAAAATATTTATAAAAATGGAGGTACTATGTTTAAAATGAAGAAAGTAGTAGGATTAATGTTGTTACTTACAATACTGGTCAGTACTGCAGTCCGGGCTGAAGAGGCCAGACCGCTTATGCGCTATCCTGATATCCATAAGGATAAGGTGGTTTTTGTGCACGCAGGAGATATCTGGACAGTTTCAGCACAGGGAGGTATTGCTACCAGAATTACAATACACGATGGACAGGAACTATATCCAAAATTTTCACCAGATGGTAAACACATTGCATTTACCGGGGAATATGACGGGAACAGTGATGTTTATATTATGAATATGTATGGCGGAGATATAACCAGACTGACTTTTCATCCCGGAAATGATATTGTTGTAGGCTGGCATCCGGTAAAGAATAAAATTATCTTTCAGTCATCCCGGCACAGTTACAGCAGATTTACCAGACTCTATCTTATTGCTCCTGACGGCAGCGGACTTGAGGAGCTGATCATGCATGAAGTTGCCCAGGGAAGTTTTTCTCCTGATGGGAATAAAATTGCATATAATAAAGTAGCCAGAGAGCACAGAACCTGGAAAAGATACAAAGGCGGACTTGCACAGGATGTGTATGTGTATGATTTAATGAATAACACCAATGAAAAAATTACTGAATTCAGAGGTACTGATCGTATTCCCATGTGGATTGGTGGAAAAATTTATTTTTCATCTGATCAGGATGGAATACTGAATATCTATGCATACGATACCAGCAATAAAGAGAGAACTCAGCTGACTTTTCATGACACGTATGATGTCCGCAGACCAAGTAAAGGAGTGGAAAATATCATTTACGAAGTAGGCGGATCCTTGTATGTTTATAATATCAACACAAATGAAAACCGTGAACTTTCAGTACACATCAAAGCAGATAATCCGGAAGCCCGGCCTGAGATAATCAGTGTTAACGATAACATACAGGATTTTCATATTTCTCCCTCTGGCCAGAGGGCACTGGTGGTTGCACGAGGAGAAGTGTTTACCGTACCGGTCAAGCACGGTCCCATAAGAAATTTAACTCAGGATTCGGGAGCCAGAGATAAGGATGCTGCCTGGTCTCCGGATGGAAAGCAGATAGCTTATTTATCTGATAATAATGGGGAATATAATATTTTTATAACTGAACCAAAATGGGGAAATAAGACAAAACAATTAACCCAATTGGGAAAGGGATACCGGCATACACTGCGATGGTCACCTGACGGTAAAAAAATTGCTTATACAGATCAGACCCTTCGCTGTTATATACTTGATGTTGAGTCCCGGGATATTACTGAAGTTGATAAAGCAGAATATGAAAATATAGATGTTTCTCTTGATGTTAAACCAATTTATGACTTTACCTGGTCACCTGATTCCAGGTATCTTGCCTATTCCAAGATGACAAAAGAACATATTTATCAGGTGTTTATTTATGATCTCAATACTGAAAAGAGTCACTGTATCAGTAATGGTTTATTCAATGATTTTCAGCCGGTTTTTTCTCCGGACGGAAGACGATTGTTTTTTGTTTCCAACCGCAGATACGATCCCACATTCTGTGATTATGAATGGGAGATGGTGTATAAAAAAACTACCGGGATTTATGCAGTTTCTTTGAGAAAAGATTACCCGTCCCTTTTCCCTTTGCAGAGTGATGAAGTAGTAGACAAGCAAAGTAAGGCAGAAGACATTACGTCATTGAATATAGATTTTGATGGAATTGTAGAAAGAACAGAGCCTGTACCGCTTTCCAGAGGAAATTACCGAAATCTGGCAGTTAACAAAAAATCTCTGTTTTATGTAAATAAGGATGAAGGAGATTTTAACCGGTTTGAATTCCGGGTTCCAAGAGAGAGAAATTTATATGCGTTTGATTTCGATTCCCGTAAAGAGCGAACTGTGATTGAACATATTAACGGATACAAACTCTCAGCAGATGGGAACCATATAGTGTACAGACAACGTAATGATATTGGTATCATTACTGCCGATGCAACTGATTCTCATGGTAATTCATTAGACTTATCCGATCTGAAAATGGAACTTGATCCCCACAAAGAATGGAGACAGATTTATAATGAAGCCTGGCGTATGGAAAGAGATTTCTACTATGAACCTGATATGCATGGTCTGGACTGGGAGGCAGTAAAAGAGAAATATGCAGCACTTCTTCCTTATGCTTCCTGCAGACAGGATCTGGGATATATTATCGGAGAAATGATCGGTGAACTGAACACTTCCCATACCTATGTGTATGGAGGAGATGTGAGAAGAGATGCAGAAAGAGTAAATGTAGGTATGCTGGGGGTAGACTGGGAACTGGATAAATCATCTAACCGATATCGTTTCAAAAAGATTTATGAAGTCAAAGGCTGGACCCGTCATATTGTTCCTCCTCTGGCACAAATTGGGCTTAATGTAAAAGAAGGCGATTATCTTCTCACGATTAATGATCAGGAAGTAACTGCTGAAAGAAATATTTACAGTTATTTTCAGAACTGTGCCGGAGAACAGGTTACACTGCTGGTTAACAGCAAACCGTCCTTAAAAGGTGTAAGAGAAATTACAGTTGAACCGGCCGGAAGTGAGAGAAATTTCAGATATCTGGACTGGGTGGAACATAATCGTTTACTGGTGGAGAAAAAATCTAACGGCCGTATAGGATATATTCATCTTCCTGATACCTATTTAGGTTCAGCCAGAGAATTTCCAAAATATTTTTATTCCCAGACCAGAAAAAAAGGATTAGTTATTGACGGCCGTTATAACGGCGGAGGTCTTGACCCAAATATTTTTCTGAAGCGCCTGCGCAAAACTCCTCATGCTTTCTGGACCCGACGATATTCTCATGATCAGTCAAGCCCGAATTTCTTTGTGAATGCTCATATGGTTTGTCTGACTAACCGTCAGGCAGGTTCTGGCGGCGATGAAGTTCCTTATGAATTTCAGCATTTTAATATGGGCCCGGTTATCGGCACCAGAACCTGGGGAGGACTGGTAGGAGTATCCATGTTTATTGAACTGATTGACGGAGGGGGATTAACCGCTCCTGATTACCGGGTTTATGATACTGAAGGAAACTGGGTGGTTGAAAATGAAGGTGTTCAGCCGGATATTGTGGTAGATCTGAAAGCTGAAGAAATGGCCAGAGGGTATGATGCACAGCTGATGAAAGCAATTGAGGTTCTTGAAAAGAAGATAGAGGAAGAACCTCTGAAAACCTGGCCGGAACATGAAGAGTTTCCGGTGGATAAAAACATCAAAAAGTAAAAAAAATCTGGGGCTGGCTAAAAAATAAAATATTAACGCAGAGATCGCAAAGTTCGCAACGTTTTAAATTTATAAATATTAGACAATTACATTCTTTGCGATCTTAGCGTTGAAAGGTTTTCTTACTTTTTTAGCCAACCTCAGAGTAAAACTAAAAGTTAATCAGATACAAAACGACAAGTAAAACCGAAGTACAGAAGAAACATAGAGATTTATTTTTTATTTGGAGAAAACAGTTTTTAATGTTTAAAAAGGGAGGCAAAAATGAAGCGTACTATATCAATAATTTTATTGATTTTTTTAATAAGTGCAACAACTCTGTTTGCACAGGATTTTTTCATCAAACAGAAGGTACATACGGATGCTCATACTATAATGGGACAGCAGCAGCCGGAACAGGATGAAATCCAGACAATCTGGATGACGGATACGAAATTAGCTATTCTGGGAGAACAACATTCAGTCATTATGGATTTTAACAAAAAAACAGTAGCCAATATTAATCATCAGGAAAAATCGTATACAGTTATGAATTTAGATCAGGAAGCACCTGCTTCAGAACAGGATGCTCAGATGCAGCAGATGATGAAGAGTATGATGGGGAATATCCAGATCACTGTTACTCCAACCGGTGAACAAAAAGTTATTAATGATTGGAAATGTAAAAAATATGAACAAAATATGACTGTTATGGGCTCTACAGTTAAGTCTGATATATGGGTTGCTCCTGAAATCAAACCTCCGGTATCAAATTATAATAAATTGCATTATGCAGCATATCTGATGATGCCGGGTGTGAAAAGTCATATTGATAAACTGCAGAATGAATTTAAGAAAATTGACGGAATGGTGGTTAAATCCGAAACAATTAGAAATGTGATGGGACAGGAGGTTAAATCCTGGTCTGAACTGGTAGAATATGGCAAAAAAGATGCTCCTGCATCTGCTTTCCAGATTCCTTCCGGATATACTCAGAAAGAACATCCCATGGGTATGCCACAGTAGAATCTGTAACATTGGTTAAAATTTGATTAAGCGGGTATGAATTTTTTTGTACCCGCTTTTTTTTAACCATTCAGATCTCTGGATAATTGCTCCATTAAATTACAATTTGGATATTTAATTTTAAACAATTTGCAAAAAATTAAATATTACCAAAAAAATTGTTGAAATTGTTAGATATGAAGTATATATTATTGTATATACAGTATAGGAGGTATAAATGATCAGAGCAAAAGTATTCAAATCAGGCAACAGTCAGGCAATTCGGTTGCCAAAAGAATATCGGTTGGATGTAGATTCAGTTAAGATAAATAAAATTGGGAATTTGTTAGTAATAATTCCTAAAGATGATCCCTGGGAAAGTTTTATTGAGGGCATAAGAGAGATTGAAGAATTTCCCAATATCAAGAAAAATAAACTGAATCTTAAAAAGGTAAAAATGTAATGAAATATTTGGTTGATACGAATATTTTAATATACTTAATGAATTCGAAATCTTCTAAATTACAAAATAAATTTACATGCAGAAGTATCAATGAGTTTTGTGTTTCTACAATTACTATAGCAGAATTGATTTATGGAGTCAGGAAAAGTAAGAATATTGAAAGAAATTTAAATGCTGTTGTTAAAATATTAACCCCTTTTACAATTATTGACTTTAACAGTATGGATGCTTTTGAATATGGAGATATTAGAGCTGATATAGAAATGAAGGGTAAGATTATTGGTGCAAATGATTTATTAATAGTTGCTCAGGCAAGGAGACAGAATTTAATTGTATTAACAGCAAATATTGATGAATATAAAAGGGTTAAAGGACTGAAAGTAGAAAATTGGTTATAATGTATATTTTTATTATTACTTTGAATAATAAAAAAGCGGGCATATTTATGCCCGCTTTTTTTGCTCTGACGTGATTTCTGTAATTATGAGACGATTCTATTTATGTATGTAATGTATCATTACGATACGGATATTTGTTTTGGCTTAGCCTTTTCAGACTTAGGAATACGTACATCAAGAACACCGTCATTAAATTCTGCTTTAATGTTATCATATTCTACATCCTTGGGAAGACGAAAACTTCTTTCGAATTTACCATAATAACTTTCTCTCAGATGGTAATTTTTTTCTTTCTTTTCCTCTTCCATTTTCTTATCACCGCTTATGGTAAGAGTTCCATCTTCAACTGAAATGTTGATATCCTTCTTTTTTAAACCGGGAAGTTCAGCTTTTAATTCATAGGAATCGTCATTGTCAATAATATCAACTTTGGGACTCCAAACAGTATCAGATTCATAATTTCCTACGTTAAAGAATCTTCTCACATCATCATCCAATGAGAGCAAACTGCGATATGGCCTGTATTTCATGAGTGTCATGGTTGTTCACCTCCTTTTATTGTTTATTTTGTTACTAACAATCATTTTCACTTTATTAATATGCAATGTACGTGCCAAAGTCTTTTTATATAACTTAAAGATCTGATTCTTATATATTTATAGAAAATGAATAGTAATTATTTAAAATTTAATTATTGTCAACATGGCAGAATTTGATGATTTTATCTGTAATTTTGGCAATTTAAACTGTCAAATTGATAGAATTTTTTAAAAAGTGGTGTTGTTTGCAAAAGAGAACCACAGAATTCACAGAGCAGGTAATGAAGACACAGAGGATAAGATTAAGTTTATAATCATTTTGTGAAATCAATTTTTTTACTGAGAAGACTGAAAACCTCCCGAAGGTTCCAAACCTTCGGGAGGTTGGGTAGTTTGGTTATTATTAGAATTGTCAGTCTTCGACAGAGCTTGTCCTGAATGTAATCGATGAACTCAGACTGACAATTTTATGATTTATTGTAGTAAACCCTGTCAGGGTTATTCAGGATCTTTACCTTACCGGTAGCTCGGAGCTTCCGGGAAGGTGGTAATAAAACTTAACCATTCCATATTGCATTTTTCCCGGTTTAATCATATTTTATGGATATGCAAAAAATAAAAGCATATATCAGACTGATGCGTCCGCTGAATTGTTTGCTTGCCGGGGTATCGGTTTTTATAGGAGGAGTGATCACCGGTTCCGTTGGATCTGTACCGAACCTGATCCTGGCTGTGGTATCCGCTATGCTTATCTGTGCAGGGGGCAACAGCATTAATGACTATTTTGATATTGAGATAGATAAAATCAATAAACCTGCTCGTCCTTTACCTTCAGGGATTATATCTCCGGCTTATGCTTTTGTTTTTTCCTTATTCCTTTTTATCAGCGGATTTATATTAAGTTTTTTTATCAATATTACCTGTATCATCATTGCCGGTATCACGTCCGTTCTTTTATATTTATACAGCAGTAAGCTGAAGAGAACAGTTCTGTTTGGGAATGCTGCAGTTGCTTTAATATCCGGACTGGCTTTTGTGTACGGAGGTATTGCTGTCGGGAATATCAGCAAAGCATTAATTGTGGGAATATTTGCTTTATTGTACCATTTTGCCCGGGAGATAGTCAAGGACATTGAAGATAAAAAAGGTGACAGTTCTGTGGGGTCAAGAAGTTTTCCCATTCTGTATGGAGATAAACCAGCGTTATTACTGACCACGATTATCCTCATTATGCTGATAGGTATGACATTCATTCCTTATTTTCTTGATGTTTTTTCAATATATTATTTGATTATTGTGGTTGTTGGGGTGGATTTATTTCTTGTATATGCGATGATTTCCATGTGGACTGACAGTGGAATTAATAATTTAAGAAGATTGGAAATAATGATGAAAATAAATATGTTAATAGGTTTATTAGCCGTTTATGTGGGAAGATAATATGAAAGCAGTAATACAAAGAGTAAGTCAGGCAAAAGTAACAGTGGAAGGAAAAGTAACCGGTCAGATCGATAAAGGGCTGGTCGTTCTTCTGGGTGTCAAAGAAGGTGATACAAAAGAAGATGTCAGCTGGCTGGCTAGAAAATGTGTTAATCTTCGTATATTTGAAGATCAGAAAGGTAATTTCAATTTTTCTGCCCTGGAAACGGAAGCGGAACTTCTGGTAATTTCCCAGTTCACCCTGTACGGTGACTGCAGAAAAGGCAGACGACCCAGTTTTACCCAGGCTGCTAAACCACCGGAAGCTGAGGAGCTGTATGAAAAATTTGTAGAAAAATGCAGGCAAACAGGATTAAAAGTAGAAACTGGAGTTTTTGGAGCTATGATGGAGGTGGAGATTCATAACAGCGGACCGGTAACCCTGATTCCGGAGACGCGGTAGTGCGAGGATAAAGGATAAAGGATAAAGGAAAAAGGAAAAAACAGAAAGAGAGAGCTTTAGAACGTGAGAACGTAAGTGTTCAGAAGCCATTGGTCAAAGTCCAGAAACCAGAATAGAATGCAGACTGCAGACCGCGATTAATTATATGGTCGGCGGTCTGTGGTCAATTTAACGTGACCAGCTGACCCTAAGACTCTACGACCCAAAGACTCAAAGACCAAAGACTAAAGAACAAAGACTAACGAATAATAAAAATATCTGGAGACGTACATGAAAGATTTTCCGGAAATTATATTAGCTTCCCAGTCACCGCGGCGGGCTGATCTGCTTCGCCAGATGAATATTACATTCACTGTTAAGGCTAAAGAGGTTTCAGAGGATTCAGACAAAAAAGATGATCCGGAAGCATTTGTAAAGGAAATTTCCTTAAGAAAAGCAAAAGCTGTAACCGATGAGGTCAGTTCCGGGCTTATTATAGCTGCCGATACAATTGTTTATCTGAATGGTGAGATTTTAGGAAAACCGAATTCACCGGAAGAGGCAAAAAAGATGCTGTCCAAATTATCCGGAAATACTCATGAAGTGTATACCGGTTTTACTTTGCTGAGCACTGAGAAAGGAATTTTTCAGGATGTGGAAAAAACCAGGGTTACTTTTCGTACTCTGGAAGACTGGGAGATAGATGCGTATGTTGCGACCGGCAGTCCTATGGACAAAGCCGGATCCTATGGCATCCAGGACCAAAGCGGATTTTTTGTGGAAAAAATCGAAGGCTGTTTTTTTAATGTAGTGGGATTTCCCATTACAAAATTTTATCAGGGCTTAAAACAACTGGTGAATCATGAGGTAATAAAGAAACATCTGTTTTAGTAGTAATTCGGTTATTAATTACTTATTTACACTAAGGCACTAAGTATAAAAAAAATAAAAAATTAGACAAACAATAAAGGAAACAATGTGGGGAAAAAGATCAATTTTACCAAAATGAATGGCACTGGTAATGATTTTATAATTTTTGATAATCGTACCGGATTATTTACCGGAAACGAGAGTGATTATTTTAAAAAAATATGTACACGAAAGTTCTCTGTGGGAGCGGACGGTATACTTTTAGTTGATGGTAAAGAAGGTAACACCATATCAATGAGTTATTTTAACAATGACGGATATGAAGCGGATATGTGTGGTAATGGTGGCAGGTGTGTGGCGCAGTTTGTTCGAGATAAAAATATAATTCAGTCAGATTCCTTTATAATAAAAGCAAGAGATGGAATGCATACGGTGAGTATGAAAAAAGATGAAGTAAAATTGAATCTGAATCCCACGTCAAAAATCACAGCGTGTCTTAATTTGGTGCGAGATCGGGAATTAAAAGAGGGTGGATATATTGAAGTGGGAGTACCGCATTATATATTGTTTACAAATCATATTGAAAATATAAAGGTGAGAGAAGAAGCACCGTATTACAGAAATAATGAAGTGTTCTCCAGAGGAGTTAATGTTAATTTTGTTCATTATCTGGGAAACAATCAGATACAGGTGAGAACCTATGAACAAAATGTCGAGGATGAAACTCTTTCCTGCGGTACAGGTTGTGTGGCTTCGGCTTTAATTTCTTCCAACTATTTTAATATTACTTCCCCGGTTCATGTTATTACCAGAGGAGGGGAGTTAACAGTGGAATTTGATGAGTCCTATAAGAATGTTTTTTTGGTCGGGAAGGCTGAGGTGGTGTATGAAGGGGTGGTGGAGTATTAAGAATAAAGAATAAAGGAAAAAGGAAAAAGGAAAAAGGAAAAAGGAAAAAACAGAACCTGAGAACGTGAGAGCTTTAGAACGAGAGAGTTTGCGTTCAGAAACCAGATGCCAGCGGTCAGAAAAGACCGTAGACCGCAGACAGCAGACGGCCGACCGCGTATCAATTTGCGGTCTGCGGTCAATGTAACGTCTCCAGTTGACCCTAAGACTCTATGACTCTAAGACTCAAAGACAAAAAGAATAAAGGTGTTTTTCTGTAAAAAGTTTACAGCTTTAAAAGTATAAACGAAAAGCCTTATGAAAAAAATAATCATAGACGGATATAATCTCATCCATTCAATACCGAGATTAAAGAATCAGCTGAGCGTTGATCTGGAATCGGCCAGGGATGATCTGATAGATATGCTTTCCCGGTATAAGATGAAAAAAAAAGTTGATATTACAGTTGTTTTTGACGGAAGAGCTGGATCCATTGAGAATAAAGATACGAAGAAAGGCATCATAGTCCATTTCTCCCATGCTCCTGAAAAGGCAGATCAGGTAATAAAAAGACTGATTGATAAATATGAACAAGAAAAAGGAGTAATGGTGGTTTCATCGGACAGAGAAATTTTTGATTATGCGAAAATGTGTGGTCTGAAGAGAGTCAGATCAGGCAATTTTGCTGTCAAGCTTTTGTCATTACAAACTAAATCATCTGCATCAAAAAGGAATAAGGAAAAAACCGATCATACTATGAGTAATGAAGAATTGCAGGAATGGATGGATTTGTTTGGAGCGTAATTTTTTGGTTGTGACAAGAATAAGCTACGGGGTTGACTAAAAACAAAATTTAAACGCAGAGTATGCGAAGCTCGTAAAGAGATAAATTTATAATCATTAAACATTTATAGTTTTTTTGTGCCCCTCTGCGATTTTTGCGTTAATAGTTTTTTCATACTTTTTGGACACCCCCGTGGTGGAAAGATAAATATATTGATTTATAAACTATTTTTTAATTATTTATTCATATGTTGACATTTTCCGCAAATTTTTTTAATTTTATTCAGTTTTTAGTAATTTAGGATAATGAATGAAAATCCCTACTATTTACTTTTCGGATGGAACGCTCTTACTTGAAAATTGGAATAGAAATGATAAACCGCCCTTTTTCCATTGGGATCCCCGCACTCAAACCTGGCGGGCATTAGCCAGACATTATTCTCAAATAATTGATGCCTGTAAGGAAAAAGGCATTTCTCTGGAGGATAAGGCACAGGCTTTTCCTGCTCTGAATCTCCAGATGAAGGTAGATTATGAGTTGCACACGTATCAAGAGGAAGGCATTGAAGCCTGGCAGCAAGCCGGGTGCTGTGGATCGGTTATTCTTCCTACCGGTTCGGGGAAAAGCCTGCTGGCCATGACAGCTATGGCCAAAGTCAATGTCAGTGCATTTGTAGTTGCTCCTACCATTGACTTGATGAATCAGTGGTATGATCGACTTACGGATGTCTTTGATATGGAAGTGGGAATATTGGGTGGAGGATATCATGAAATCAAACCCCTTACCGTAACCACCTATGACTCCGCATATCGGTATATGGATATGTACGGCAATCGCTTTCAGCTTTTAATTTTTGATGAGATGCACCATCTTCCTGCCCCCAGTTATATCCAGATTCCGGAATTAAGTATTGCTCCGAACCGGCTGGGCCTCACTGCTACCTATGAGTGTTCCGATGCCCAGCATCACAAACTCGAGAATCTCATTGGTCCGGTGGTATACAAGAAAAGCATAAAAGATTTAAAGGGTCAGCATTTATCTGAATATGAAATTCATCGAATTCATATAACTCTTACTCCTGGGGAAAAAGCCGAGTATGATGATCTCGCCGAGTCCTACAAGCATTATGTTCGGGAAAAAGGCATTCGGTTTTACGGTAAAAAATGGGAAACATTTATTCAGGAAAGCAGCTATGTTCCGGAAGCCCGTAGGGCTTTGTTGGCCCGGGAAAAAATGCGAAAGATCCTTTTTAGTGCGAATAGAAAAATGGAAGCCCTGGAATCTGTTCTGAAACTTCATCATAAAGACCGGGTGATCATATTTACCTTAGCTAACGATCTGGTTTATTCCATCTCCAGACGTTACCTGATTCCGGCTATCACCCATCAGACAAAAACAGTAGAGAGGAAAGCTATACTGCAACGATTCCGCCAAGGTGAATACCGCTTCATTGTTACCTCCAAGGTACTGAACGAAGGAGTGGATGTACCGGAGGCCAATGTAGCTGTGATCTTGGGAGGCACGGCCAGCCCTCTGGAACATATTCAACGTTTGGGCCGCATTTTAAGAAAAAAAAGTGGTAAAAAAGCTCACCTCTATGAAATTGTAACCGGCAGTACCCAGGAGACCGGTATTTCCTACCGCCGGAGGGACAGCGATGCTTACAGCTGATTTACTTCGATATCGGATCAAGGATACCGAAATAGCACCTCGTTACATTACCAGAAAACAGGCTAAGCGCTATATCGGAATTTGCTCTCGACTTATTTCTCTGTTTCAACGTCATACCGGTAAGACCTACGGAGAACTCAGGAAAGCTCTGAGGGAGTTCGAGGGAAAGCGTACAGATTTTAAGATTATCCGGGGTTTGTATAAATTATTGGAAGAAAAAGCTGAGTTTGCCCCTGCCTACAACTTGGATTTTCCTGCTTTTCGTCATTGTATTTTTTCTACAGCCCAGGATTACTATCCTCTGGTTTCCCGTTCAGACTTAATCCATAAAAGACAACGAGAGGAAATTTTAAACAAAATCGGAGAACAATTTGATATTCCGGATGATGAGGTGGACAAATGGATGTACGGTGATCTTCAGGAAAATCAAATTCTCACCGAGTTAGAGACCAGTTATACCCCGGAATCTTTGCTTAAAAGATACAATCTTGCTTTGGCCCAGGGACTTCTATATGGGGCAAATCGTTTGCATATCCACCTGAAGGGGGATTATCGGGTTGTTTTTCAATACATCAAGCTGTCCCGTCTTATTCATTGGATTCGTCCTTCCCAAGATGATGGAATGGATATTACCCTTGATGGTCCGGCATCTCTGTTTCAAAATTCACAACGATATGGAATCCGAATGGCAAATTTTCTACCGGGTTTGCTTCTGGCACAGAACTGGTCTATGATTGCAGACATTCAAACCGCAGATGGCCTTAAATATTTTCGGCTGGATTCCAACTGTGGATTGACTTCCCATTATACATCCATATCAGCTTTTGACAGCAGCATTGAAAAACAGTTTTTCCAAAAATTCTCCCGGAAAGACAGAGGATGGGAAATTCATCGTGAGGATACGGTAATCAATTTGGGTGATGCAGTGTTTATTCCGGATTTTACCTTCTACCACCCGGACGGCCGGGTTGCTCACCTGGAGATTATCGGTTTCTGGACTCCGGAGTATTTAGAAAAAAAGATAGATAAAATTCAAAAGGCTGATCGTTCCAACCTCATTCTGGCCATCAATAAAATGCTCAACTGCAGTCGGGAGGATTTTAAGGGAGAGGTACTATTCTATCGAACCGGTCTCAGAATCGGGGAAGTATTGGAAGCGCTGGAAAAGAAGGGGTGTTAGGTTTGGGAGAGTAGTGAACCCACCCTGAAGGGGTCGCTTTGTATAGGCTTGAAAAATCGGTAACACATATGCAACATATAGTTGTCTCAAAGAAAAAAGTATAATGCACAGTCTTGGAGCAGCTTCTAAAATCAAAAATTGTTAATCGTTGGTCTTACATCCATTTCTGTTTTACGTCACCTCGACAGGGTCGTGACTCTGTCAGGGTGGAATTTATATCACGGAATCATTTTATCCACATAGGAATCATCTTTATACCAGGCTTTCAGTAAGGGTTCTTCCACATTTTGGAACAGGAATATCAGTGATGAAAAATAAATCAGTTTTATACCAATACGAGAAAAGATAAATAACTGCTGTAAAATAAATAGTAAGATTATAGCTACCCACGTGCTTATATGTAATAACGAGCAGAGAGCCAGGTAGATTACACTTAAGATTATCAACAGTAAGATTATCAGGTAAAAGAGACTGAGTGTTTTCCATTTGTTCTTTAAAACAAATTTCCAGGTTTTAAAATTAGTTATGATAACTCTTCTCTTATCTTCTGTTATCATAGCAATTTTAGTATAATCAAAAACCATTTTGATAAAAAGAAACAGAAAGACTAAAATGAGAAGATTTACCATAAAAAAGATAAAGATTAGAGGTTCTGATTCTCCTGATATTAATTTAAACACTTTGCTCAGAATAGAATACAGGATTAATGCTATCAGATAGAATGGCAAAGACCAGAGAAACAGTCGTAAAAGCCGTCCCAAAAAGTGGCCGGCTGATTGAAAGAAAAATGCTGCCTGGAAATTCTTTTTTTCTACCAGATTGGTAATAATTCCTGCATTAAAGAATATAGTCAGCAATAAATATACGAGACCAGCCAATAGTATAAATTTTTGTTGTACAGCAATGATTTCTGCTTTATGAACCATAAATTCAAATATACTGTTTGTTCCCTGACCTTGCAGGATTGTATCAGCAGAAAGACTGTTTGAGAACATTTCATTAAACTGAGAACTTATCGGATTGATCAAAATTAGAGCTATAATTAATTCCACCAGAAACAGAAATACCCAAAGTCTTTTATGTTGAAACAGGGTTTTAATACTTCTAATAAATATTTTCCATATTCCCATTTTAATAATCCTCCTGTTAATTAACTGAAAATAGTAAAGAATTCCAAAATTGATTGAAACCAGTAGAGCATTTTTACTGAGATTTCGGTCTCTAATTTATTATTAGGCTTCAAGGTTCTACTGTTGTTAGCAAAGTTGCTGTCAAGTAATAGTTTTTGATGCGGATCTACAGCTGCAAGTTTTAATTTTGCCGGTTTAAAGAATTCATATTTAACCCATCGCTGTGTTCCATCCCATTTCTTCATCAAAGAGTCTCCATCAGTGAACACGAAAAGAATTTCAACCGGCATAATAACTTCACCATTTCGGTTTATTCTTACAACAGTATGATAATTGTCTGCAGTATCTTTTTCTGCATTTTCTTCGGGCAGCAGTTTCTTCTCTCCCTCAATATCAAAAATTCCCCTTTTGATTTTTTCTTTTCTGGAAGAAATGCTCGCAACTCTGTAGTCCAATTCATTTGATCCCTCCAGAAGCTGCTGAAAAAACCAGGAATAGTCTTCTCCTGTAATTTCATTGACAATCGCAATAAAATCACTGGTGTGAGGATGTTTGAATTTCCAGCGCTGGAAATAGGTTTTCATTATAGTATTCATAGTATCCCGACCTACTATATTTTCCAAAGTGAGCAGCATTAAAGCAGGTTTTGCATAGGAAAATGTACCATAACCGCCGCCAATGAAATTCCAGGCATTTTGTAAAGTTCGGTCCCAGTCAGGAATACTAATATATCTTACGCGGTTGCTGGGAATTTCGCCAATCTTTATACCAGCAAAATTAAACAGAGAGGTTTCTTTACCATAGTATGTATTCATGATTTTAATTTCAGTATAGGTGTTTATACCCTCATCAAGCCAGGCTTCTTCAAATTCATTGTTACCTACAATTCCATACCAGTAGTTATGAGTGAACTCATGTATGGTTACCATCTCTGTAATTTTAATTCCTTCCGGTACTCCCCAGAAAGCTCCTCCGGTAACAAACATTGGATATTCCATACCTCCTGCATTCATACAATTTGTAGGAGGATGCACTACAGTGATCCTTGGATAGGGATATTCACCAACCCAGTCTGTCATATAATCAAGAGCATTCTTAACTGAAGTTATAGTTCGATTAATTGCACCTTTGTGATCTTTTTCATGATAGACAGCAATCTCAATATTACGGTAGGTTTCTTTGGCAACCAGATATTCCGGCCAGGCTGTCCAGGCAAAATCGTGTACATCTTCTGCATGTATAAAAAGTGTTTTTTTATCTTCATTTACTTGTGTATTTTGAAGTATGCCGGTAGAACCTACAATATATTGTTTTGGTAGAGTTATTTCCACGTTATAGACACCATAGTCTGCAAAGAATTCAGAATTTGCATGAAATTGGTGACAATTCCATTCATTGTCAATATACACTCCGATTTTTGGAAACCACTGCGAAACAAAAAAGTAATTTTTATGGTATCCGTTACGCCGGAAGAGTACAGGGAGCTGAGTGGTGAAATCCATTTTAACTTCAATTTCTCTTCCCGGCCATACAGGTCGGTCAAGTTCTATTTTAATAACGGTCTGGTCAAATTCATTGTCATCATCCGGCTGTATGAATTCGATTCTGTTATAAAAGTCCTGATTGTTAATCTCAAGAGAGTTGATATCTATCCATCCCCAGCCTTTTTTCTTACGGAGCCTGGAAGCACTTCTTCCGCTTTCTTTAATAAAGGTGGTTTTATTATTTTTAAAGGCGTTCATATACAGATGGAATTGTAACTCTCTTACGGCATCATTGGATATGTTTCTCCAGTGCAGGACTTCAGTTCCTGTGACTTGTTTTTTCTCAGTATCCAGTGTAACCTTTATATCATAATTTGCATTCCGCGGACTTAGTGGTTTTTCAAAGATTGACTGGCTTTTTACTGAACAGAGAGAAAAGAGTATCATAAAAATAAATAAAGCATTAATTTTTTTCATATTATTATTCCTTTTTTTTTATTATTTATAATTTTCTTAATTGACTAATAATTAAGCAATAATATGATATTAATTTAAAGTACGAGACCTTTTTAAAAAAGGTTCACTTAATATATAGAAAATACTTCGTAATACAGCAGTATAGATCAAAACAAGTCCTATAATGTGTATAAATAATTTTTGACTGAAGTTTTGAGCATATTTCAGAAAATATCTGTAGAACCCCTGGTGGGATTTCCATATCATTGGTATTCTATTTTTATAAATACTTCCGCCTTTATAATGAAGTACTTTGACTTGTGGGAAATATATTATTTTATAGTCGTACTGAAGAAATCTTCGGCACCAGTCTACATCATTGAAGAAAATAGTAAACCTCTCATCCATCAATCCGATTTTTCGTACTGCTTCCTGCGAGGTCATAATACAGGAGGCTTCAGGCTGTTCAACTTCCACAGGAGAACTGTGATCTAATATTACGGATTTCCAATTAGACTTTATTCGTCCCGGAAATAGTGTTGGAAGTCCGCTTAATTCAAGGATCAAATCTTTTGTTGTGGGGAGTCGCCTGCAGGACTGAATGGATTTTCCGTATTTATTTACTAATCGGGGTGCTATTAAACCTGTTTCAGGATGATTTTTTAAGAACCTCATGAGATTTTGCATAGTATTTTCTTCAATCCGGCAATCTGATCCCAGAAGACATATGTACTGTCCTTTGCTGTTTATTATTCCCTGATTCACAGCCTGAGCAAATCCCCGGTTGATTCTGTTCTTAATTAATGTAACATTACTAGAAGAATATTGGTTTGTAAAATTTTTTATTATATGAAGAGTACGATCAGTTGAATTATTGTCAATTATAATTATCTCCTGATTACTGTATATCTTCAGTAAAGAAGTTAAACATTCTTTAATGTATTTCTCATTATTGAAAGTTATAATGATAATTGATAATTCAATATTATTCATTCTGCCGTTCAGATAACAGATGTAGAGAATTTTTTATTGTTTTTGCTTGAGTTCCTTGATCTTTTTTTTGTATTCTTTATTATCTGGATTTTTTTCGAGGAGTTTGTTATACACATCAAGTGCTTTACCAAATTGGCCCTGAGCAATATATATTTCTCCCAGGGTAGGAGTGACTAAATTGTCTTCTTCACCAGATTTACTTTGTTTTTTTTCTTTTTCCTGAGCAGTAATATCTTTTTTTATTTCTTCAGGTTGCTCAGGGACTTCATTTTTATCTTCCTTAGGTATAGAATCAGCGTGTGATCCCTCTAAAGTCTGAGCTGTTTCTTCCTGTTCAGAATTTTCATCAGTATCATGTTTTTCAGAAAGTGTTTTTTCATATTCTTCATGTTCAGGATGCGTTTCAGGAACTGATTTTTCTTCTTCTATTTCTTCAGTTTTTTCAATATTGTCAGCAGTATAAGTGCCCAAGGCATGTTCTTTCTCATCGATTTTTTCATCAGACACAGTTTCATTTTCTAACTGACTGTCTTTCGGTTCTGGTTCCGTTGGTTTTGAAATTTGTAGATCTTCTAAATTTTGTGTTTCTTTTTTTTCAGTTTTTTCAATTTGTGTTTCTTCTTCCATATTCTCGGGCAGGATCCAGGAATCAGATCTTCCATCCTCTGATCCGGATACGGGTTTTTGGGGCTCATCGGATTTTTCTTTTTCTTCTGTCGTTTCGGCTGGTGTTTGGTATTCCATGTTTTCATTTTCTTTTAAATCATCCGGAAGTTCAAATTTCAGGTTTTCAGGTTCACTTCCCTTTTTTTCTTCAGATGAAGATTCATCCTCAGAAGTTACTTCTTCAAGTTCTATATCTTTCTGTGATGTTCCCTCGGGAATATTCTCTTCATCAAATACTTTACGTAATTCCTGGTCAATTTCAGTGGATTTAATATCTTCTTTTTGGGATGATTCTTCAAATTCATTTGTATCTTCGGTAGTAGGAAATGTGTGTTCAAAAGTTTCTGTTTCATCAGAATTTTCTTCCAGAGAAAATGTCTCCAGCATCTGAAAGGCTTCCTGTTCCATGGGATCTAATTTCAAAATATCTTTGTAGTGATTGATTGCTTTGTTCTCCCATCCAATCTTTGCCATCATATCTCCCAGATGTTTATGAGCAGAAAGAAAATACCGGTCATGAGATATTACCTTTTTAAATTGAGTTTCAGCTTTTTCGTGATCTCCCATGGTAAGATATATTTTAGCAAGAATATAGTTACCTGTTATATAATCCGGATTATATTCACAACCCTTGGTACACAGTTCCAATGCTTCCTTAATCCGTTTTTGTTTTAGATAATAATCAGCGAGTCTGGCAAAAAGTATTGATTTCGGATTTTTTTCAATTTTTTTTCTTAGAAAATTTATTGTTTCTTCGCGTGTCATAACTGTATATTTAATTAAAGATAATTTTTTTTAATATAATAAAAATATTAGCTAAAATCAAGTAGGATATAAGTAAATATATGTAATAATTCTAAAATCTTTCATAAGAAAATTAGCAATTAATAAATTAATTATTAGTGACTTTATTCTGATTGGTATAGTTGTTGCATAATTAAAGTTTAAACTAATTAATTAATATGGTAATTTTATGATTAATAATGTGTTATATGGTTTTGAATGAGTTTTATGTATGGTTTTTAAAATAGATATGGTAAAAAATCGTCCAGTTTATTCCTGGATTAATTCGAATGATAAAAGGGCCGAATGAAGAAAATGAATAAGGGAAAAATATTAATTATTGATACCTGTATTGATTCAGGACAGAGTTTAAAGAGAATTTTAAACAGCCAGGATTATTATGTAACTTTAGTTCATACTAGCAAAGAATCGCTCACCTGTTTAAAAGGAAATAATTATGATCTTATTTTTCTTGATAACAATATTAATAATAAAAATGGTATTGCATTTATGAAAAAACTGCTGATGATAAATCCTACAGCAGTTATAATTATGATGGCTAAAGATGGAGACATTCAGGAAGCCATCAATGCAGTCAGATGTGGTGCTTATAACTGGCTCAACAAACCTTTCAGTAAGGAAACTTTGAGGTTATTAGTTCATAATGCTCTGAAAAGAAAATCTCTTTTTTCTAAAAAAGAAATTATTTCAAAAGAGATAAAAGATCAGTATAA